>Ga0209347_1000286_pt1 | contig 138309 bp, 112 predicted proteins | sample AutmiccommuBRH23_FD_187382 | JGI IMG/M metagenome (GOLD analysis project Ga0209347, IMG submission 187382) | Deep subsurface microbial communities from Mt. Terri, Switzerland - Autotrophic microbial communities BRH/23 (SPAdes) (version 2) | ecosystem: Environmental > Aquatic > Deep subsurface... | reverse complement strand
CATAAAAATGAGTCATCAAGTTTTTCACTCACAGCAAATAAGAGAAAAAACAGCTTATTAGAAATCGACCTTTCCATGCCCGACATGTTTGGCAAAGGAAAAAATCAAGGACGCTCTTTAGTATATGATATTTCTGTTCTTCTTTTAAATATTCACAAAAACAGAAATATTCCAAGGTTTCTAATCCATGATGGAATTTTCGATGGTGTAGATAAGGCACACTTTCTAGCAGTTTGGGAGTTAGTCCAAAAAATGTCATCCGAAGGAAAGAAATTCCAATATATTACAACATTAAACGAGGAAGGCACATTGTCAGAAAACTTTGGTAACAAAGACCTGTTGACTCCCCAACAAATAGAACATCAGTCAATTTTAATATTAACACCTAATAATAAGCTATTTGGCAAAGACTTTTAATAAAAAACGAAACGCTAATCCCCCCGCTGCTGCACGAATCCTTTCGTGTGGTTTAGCCGGAGGCTAATCAATACTGATAAATATTTTTAACCCCACTCCAGCACAACTTTCAATCAACAAAAAACAATAACGCAACCCCATGCAACGACTAAAAAGACTTTTGCAAACCTGCTTGATGCTGGTTCTTAGTTTCAATGCTTTTGCACAACCTGCAAGCAAAGACTGGATGCTCTCGCTTGAGGGCAACTACTACAAATCGAAATCGAGTGAATCGAATCTCGATTCTCAATTTAAGAGCAATGAAAAGGAATGGCACCTGTCGTTCAACGCTGAACGTTTCGTAACCGATCGTTTTTCGCTTGGCTTGGGGCTGGCACGCTACCACGAAAAAATGGAAGAGAATACCCAACAAGTCCTGCTTGAAGCATCAGGCTCCAGTGTTCATGGAACCTTCACAGAGGCCGAAGGTACAATCTGGCTGCCGCGTATTTTCTGTAAATATTATTGGCCGGTGATCGGGCGGTTTTACCTGGTCCCGCGTTTTTCGGGAAGTTACGGAAGAGCCAAGGTCAACGCCTCGGTTTTCAGCGCCAGTGTGTACCATGCTCCGACCGATGATTTATCAGAGATTGATCCCGGTACGCTGACAGGCTGGGAAGTGGATGTGAAGGGAAACCTGCTTAGCCTGGAACTGGCGCCGGAACTGGCGTACTTTTTAGGCAACCGCTGGGGCCTCTCGGCATGTTTGGGCGGATTGCGCTATGACCGCTTTGGTGGAGACCTGGACGTCTCGGATTGGACATTTAGCTTTAAACGTCAATATTGGAAAATGGGCGTGAATTTCCGGTTTTAATCTGCTTGTTTGGATCGGTATAAAACCAGCAAAACGCCAGCACAAACCCGGAAGAGCGGGATAAATCATATCATGTTTCTGATGCCGGAGGCATCGCATGTTTATAGAAAGGGAATGGCAAAAAGATATTCGACCCCGGATGGGGTCGTACCCCGGGCATCGGGCAACCGTCTATAAACATACAAACCCTCCGGGTTTATGAATGAAATTGAATTTAAGGACGACTATTTATTTGAATGGATTGATGATTAAACATTGATCTTCCCTGATGCCGGAAGCATCCCCGCAACCGCTAGCACTCAGGCGAAGGAGAGCAAGATCATGATGTTTGGAATGTCCGGCACCTTATTTTGAATGAAACTAAATTAGCACTGGCTAAATAATTTATTCTGTACGATTACTTAACTTGTGTGTTGGAAAAATTTGTTAGCCCTATTCTTCGGGATAAGCACGAATGATGAACATGGCTGGACTGTAATAATAAACAAAGACAAAACAATGAAAACACTTCGATTTCTATTCATTCCTTTCACCATTCTGCTTCTGGCGGGGTGCAGTATTAGCATCACGCATAGCAGTGCCACCCAAAAGTCAATTACAGCATCGGAGCCGACACAATCTGATTCAGCCCTGTATCAAATTGCGACTACCGATTTAAATCCCGAAGCCAGAAAAGATGCCGTCAGAAAAATCACTTTCTCTCCATTCCTTCATGAAATAGCGAAAACGGACGAAGACCCGGAAGTCCGGAAGCTCGCCGTTAGTAAAATATCTTTTCAACCGACTTTGACTGAAATTGCAAAAACGGACAAAGACCCGGAGATAAGGAAAATGGCTGTTGGTGAAATGACTTTTGGCCCGAGCTTGGCCGAGATCGTCAAGACGGAAAAGGACCCGGAAATCCGAAAGCTCGCCGTTAGCAAAATAACATTTCAACCAACCCTGACTGAAATTGCAAAAACGGACAAAGACCCGGAGATAAGGAAAATGGCAGTTGGTGAAATGACTTTTGGCCCAAGCTTGGCCGAGGTAGCCAAAACGGAAAAAGACCCGGAAATCCGGAAGCTCGCCGTTCGTAAGATAACATTTCGCCCCACCTTGGAAGAAATCGCCAGAAACGACAAAGATGCTGAAGTTAGAAAGCTCGCGACGGAAATGTTAGGTAGGAACTGAAACTGACGTTAACCACAACCAAACATGGAGGCAACAGCCGCTTCTTTGATAACCTTTCAACCTTGGCTTATGAAACGTAAGAAGAAAAACAACACCATTCAAAACAAACAAGAGCAACAACACCGTAAGAACGAGTTCTTTAGAAAGATGAAGCAAACCATGGCTTTGCTGGGTGATGCTTCGGCCTTCGACTTGCTTGATAAACAAAGGCTCGCTTTGCTATACATGACCCGCATCCGGCCGTACAAGATTGTTAATCCGCCCGACGGCCGGCGGGCATCGAAAGATGCTTTACACATGTTGAATGATAATTTAACCAAATTGTTACAGCAAACCCGGGTTGAGCTGGGATGCAAAAAAATACGGATCAACCTATACGACTTTTCGGTCTATGCTGAAACCCTGTTTCTTTTTTGGCGAAACGTAAAACGCGATGCGCCCGACATTGGCGATAGTTTTCATGCTTGTTTTCCTGTTTTTGAGGAGGAAGACTTTATTGAACAACGCATAAAAACATTGGAAACGGTTGAGCACCGCCTGGAGTTGCTGGCCTGGATGTTTTCCGACTTCACGGTTAGCGTGATCCGGATTGTTCAGGAAAAACTGGATAAAGACCGGCCACTGTTAGACCTGTCCCCATTTTTCAACAACTATGTGGTGGAGCAGCGGGAGCCCGAGACGGAGTTGCTGAAAATTGACGGTCACAACCGGACTATTTTCCGGGTGTGTTTGAATGCAAAACAAAAATTTGTTCCATTCACACTTACACCTGACCAACTCGGAATTGAAGGAATTATGCAAAAATTCCCGCTGAAAGTGTTTATTCAAAAACATGCCGTGGTGCGTATGGAAGAACGTCTCGGGAAAGCATTCGTCCATTTAGGCTATTTGTATCTGATTACCGCCCTTTTGCAGCCTCCAATTCCGGCGGGTACACCCAACAGTTTTCTGTTTCCGATGGCTGAACGCGACATCAGGCTGGGATACCTGAAAGGCGATGTCATTGGCGACAAGCTGGTTATTCGGACATTCCTCTTTATTACCAACAATGGCACCCCCGAAGGCAAAAAGCTCAAAAAGCTGGCCGGACTGGCAAAACTGGACAAAACGTACCTGGGGATAGACAGGCTTCATACGTTTATCTCATCAGATATTAAGGAGAATCAGCAATTGAAGGACCTTTTTTGCCAAGCTGGCTGTGGCGGCTTGTTTCGGTTGAATTATTCATGGATGATAGAATCGGGTAAAAAGCAGGTGACCTGTGCCGATCGTCTGACGCATTACCTGGGCCTACATCAAGAGAATGACAATAAAGAAGTCGACAATAACGAAGGGTCCCTGCATGAGTGCACGCGTCTGTAGTGGGCCTGTCAATGGCATCCACAGTTAGCTATCCAGGCGGACAGGGACTGTCTGTCTTAGTCCTTGTGATCTCGCACACCTGTGACTTCACCAACCTTAATCGCAAAAGCCGCATACAGCAAGTAAAGGGCACCGGCCAAAATAACCAGAACCGAGCCCACCTGCGAACCAATCAGGTCGGAGGTGATTCCCATAAAGAACGGCAGCACGGCCCCGCCAAAAACTCCGGTAATCATCAGCCCCGAAATTTCATTGGCCTTATCGGGGCGTTTCTGAATGGCCATGCCAAAGATGATCGGAAACACATTGGCAATGGTAAAACCAATGATTCCGTACAATCCGAAGATCAGGAACTTCTCACCCGCAAAAATCAAAACAACCAAAGCGGCCACGGCAATCACAATATTAATCTGGTAGAACTTGGACGACGAAAATTTAGCCAGCAGAAAAGCCCCTAGAAAAGCGCCCAGGGTACGCAGGGCGAAATAAACACTCGGCCCGTAACCTGCCTGAATGGAGTCCAGTCCGGCTCGTTCCATCAGAATTTTGGTGGCGGCGGTGTTTACGCCAACATCAACGCCAACCACGAACACGATGCCCAGGAAAAGCAGGAGGATGGTTTTGTCTTTCAGAATGGCAAATACGCTGCTAAAAGAAGTCGTGCTGATCGCTACTGGCTCTTCTTCAATGGAGGTGGCCATGAGCCAGATGGTCGACAACAAGGTAACCACCGCATAAATGGGAAAGATGTACTGCCAGTTTCCAAACTGCATGGCGGCAAACGCGGCAATAAAAGGAGCGCTGAACGACGAAATGGCTTTGACAAACTGTCCGGCCGTCAGGCTGCTGGTGAGCAGCTTTTCGCCTTTCACCACATTGGTGAGCAATGGGTTGAGCGACACCTGCAAAATGGTGTTGGCCACACCCAACAAGGCAAAGGCGACCAAGGACATAAAAAAAGTGTACTCAATCAGCGGAATAAACATGGCCACAATGGTGATGACATTGCTTAAAATCACCGTTTTCTTCCGGCCAATCCGATTCATCAGGATTCCGGTAGGAATTGAAAACAGCAAAAACATGGAGAAAAGGGCCACCGGAATCATGTTCGACAGGGTGTCGCGAAACTCGGGGCTGTAAGCGCCAAGCAAATCTTCCTTAACGTGCGCTGAGGTGATGCCGACCACGTCGCAAAACCCCATCACAAAAAAGCCGAACAAGACCGGCAGAATTTTAGATACTTGTGTTTTATCGTTCATTGGTACTTGGTTTAGTTGGTTTGTTTGTCCATTCCCACAACATCTGGTTGCTGAATGAGGCGAAAGATAAGGACTTGTCGGCAAAAATTAGTGATCAATTGATTTTTCTTTTTTGATAAAAGTGAATTCAATACTGAGTGATACGGTGGTGAGAAGTTGGCCAAATCTCATTTTTAGAAGTCGAAAATTCCAGCGGATCCTGAATCCAAAGAACACCATCGACCGTACGCACAAACAAAACAATTCAACTAAAATGCAAAATATGAAACAAACACTGCTTTTATCAATTCCAATCCTGGCCTGCTTTCTATTATTTTCCTGCGGACAAAAGAACGTTCAAAATGATCTCGATGCTGAAACCTACCAACAACTTCTGAAAACTGGCAGCGAGGTTTCGGCGCAAGCGCAAGCCTCGTTGCTGGCGCATGTTTCGAGTGCTATGAAACAAGGCGGCAGTCTTTACGCGGTGGAATTTTGCAAGCTGAAAGCTTCCTCAATTACCGACAGCCTGAGCAACCAGTACAACTGCACCATATCGCGCGTTTCGGAGAAAAACCGAAATCCGGAGAATAACTTAAAGACGGAAGCAGACAAACAACTGTGGGCGTGGGCCCATCAACTGGATGAGCCGATGAAGGATACAGTGGTGGTGGTGAAATCGAAAGCCGTTTACTACAAACCCATCCGAACAGGCCTGCCAGCGTGTTTGCAATGCCACGGGCCGGTAGAAACCATTGCGCCCGAAACTTACCAAAAGCTGCAGACCCTCTACCCCAACGACCTGGCCACCGGCTACCAACTCAACGAACTGCGCGGCTTGTGGAAGATTGAGTTTGCGCAAAAAAACTGATCGCTTAAAAGATACTTCGCGTGATTAAAAAACAAGCCACTTGCATCGTGAAAGATGTCAGTGGCTTGTCGTGTTTACGCAATCCGTCTTTTCTGAAAAAACGCTTTATACACAACCCTATGCGTATCAATCCTCACTTGATCTGGACTTTTATGAAAGAGCCAGACGACAGAACCCAAGGAAAAAGTTTCGATCCTTAAGTCCCCCACTTCACCCTAAGGTGAAAGCGGCGTGGGCCGTCAAAGTCGCCCGGGCCGGCGTAGGCGGGAAGGATTTTTGGTGGGTATTCAGGGTTGTGCGCCGGAAAGAAAAAATCCTGAGGCGGGAAGAAGGGGCACTTTGACAAGATTTTTTCCTCCTTTTCATCGACTGGAAAAGGAGGTGCCCGTCCGGCATAAGGACAAGGAAGTATTGATAATAAAACAAACGCTTTGCGATGCGGCGCATGCTGGCTGAGAGCATCCAAATACAGAATGACTGCGCCTTGCTTTATTTATCGCACTTCAAGCCCGTTGACTGGTTTCCCTCAAAGAAGCATATAAATTTAATAGTTTTTGCGACTCCAGTATGTTTGTATATAAAGCGCAGTCGCTGAAAAAAATGGCAAAGGCTTATTTATTGAATCCGGAACCGAAGGCCAACGTACGATTTCCGTCCCAAGATCGGGCCCCAAATCAGGGAGCTGTCAAAATAAGGACTAAACGGCTGGTCGCTGGCTATAATCGGATTGTGTTGTTTGTAGTCGGCCAGGTTTTCAACGCCCACATACACTTCAAACCGTTCGCTAAACCGTTTGCTCACCTGCGCATTCATCAGGAAAAAGTCAGGTGAATAATTATCCATCCGAAACTCCTCCGGATTGGATTCCGTATTGGGAATTCGCTTTTCGCCCTGCCAGTTAATGGTGTAGTCGAAGCTCCACGCGTTACGGGTTTCGTAAGCCAGGTTTAAAAATGCCCGGTGGCTGGCGAGTAGAGGCTTCGCCAACAAACCTTGCTGAAAGGTGGTTTTCACATCGTACCAACGATAGGCCAGGCGGGCATCCAGTCGCTGAATCAACTCATAATCGAGTTGTGCCTGAAAACTGGTGGAGTAAGATTTTTCATCTGACTCAAAAAAGATTGCCTGCTGCGGGTTTTGATCCAAGTCGAGCACCACCTGGCTGGAAAAGTCTGTTTGGTAAAAATCGAAGCTGACGCTTCCGGGCCGGTAGCCCAACTCAAACTTCTGGGTCAGGTTCAAGCCGTAGTTCCACGCCACTTCGGGCCCAAAGCCGTACGGATGATCATTGGCTTTTCCCTGAAACACAATCTGGCGTGAACTGGCCAGCACGCCACTGTTCTCGCTGATTACGCTGGCTGTGCGCTGGCCACGTCCGGCCGACAGCCGCAGCACGGTTTGCTCCGCCGGCGCATAACGAATGTGCAGGCGTGGCGTTACAAAGGCTCCGTACGAATTATGATGATCGGCACGCAAACCAGCCACCAGGCTAAACGCATCGGACGGCAACCAGCTATACTCGAAGAAGACGCCCGGAACCGATTCTTCGCGGTTGAAGATCGTGTCGTTCAAGGTTTCACGAAAATCATCATACTGAAGAGAAGCCCCTGTTTTAAACTCGTGGTTGGTGTTGCCGATAATACTCTGGTAAATGAAATTGGCATAGGCCGATTGCTGCTTGGCATGGTAGGCATTCAAACCAAAATAGCTGTCCTGCTCATGGGTGGTACCCGCCAGTTGTAAGCCCATCGATTTCCACGGAAGATCATAAAACACCTTCCCTATCTTTGCCCAGCCTTCCAGCCGCTGCACATCGACGTTCATGCCCCAGGCATTGGTTGTCAGGGCATCTTCAGGCCGAAAGTCTACCTGCCCGCCTTCGCTGGTCATGGTCGATCCCTTGATGCCAAACTGCAGGTGAATGCCCTGTCCGCCATTATACGTCCAGCGGTTCAGTGCTGTAAACGTGCTGCCGGTGGGCATATCCATAAAGCCATCGTTGTTGTGATCCAACTTCTCGGAATTATCTTTTCCATGCAGCAGCAGGGCGGTTGACCAATTTTCATTTTTAAACCGGTGAGCCAGGTTCAGGTTGGCTTCCAGCCGGCTTTCGGCATTGGCAAACAAGTTCAAATACAGTCGCTCGGCCACATCGGGCTTCCGCATTTCAATATTGATTTGCCCGGCAATGCTTTCGTAGCCATTCACCACCGAGCCCGTTCCCTTGTTTAGTTGAATGCTTTCGATCCAGGTTCCCGGAACGAGTGTCAAGCCGTAAACCGAAGCCAAGCCGCGCATGTCCGGAATATTTTCACGGGTCATCTGGACGTACGGCCCGGCCAGGCCCAGCATCTGAATCTGGCGCGATCCGGTGACCGCATCCGTGAACGAAACATCAATACTTGGGCTGGTTTCAAAACTTTCACTCAGGTTGCAACAGGCTGCTTTACACAGCTCCTTCTCGCCAATCTGCTCTACCTTGATGGAGCCAAGCATGGAGATTTCGGTTGATTTCTGCCGGTGCACCACTTCCACTTCACCCAACTCGCGCGAAGCATCCATCACCACCATCGGAATCTGGTCACCCGTAACTTCCAGCGTATCGTTTGAATACCCAATATAACTAAACACCAACCGGTTGGTTTTATCGGTACGCTCAATGGCAAACTGGCCATCGTCATCCGAACTGGTCCCCATGGTGGTTCCTTCCCAATACACATTGACGCCAACGAGCGGCGCCGTTTTCCCATCTTCTGTTTGCTCTGCTACTTTGCCTTTCACAACATCTGGGGCGAGTTGCGCCCACCCGAACAACGGAACTACAAGCAGCAGGGAAACAAGCCATCCCTTCTGATTCATGTTTATTTAAATTAGTGAATTTCTACTCCGTCGCGGTATTTACAGCAATCGCTAAGTTGCGCGTATGCTTCATCGGTGGCTTTCACCTTTTTCGTGTCGTGCCCGGCTTTGGCAATGGCCTGATGAATGGCGTTTTCGTCGACTTTCTTGGTAGAATAGATGACTTTGATTTTTTGGGTATGCTTGTCCCACTCAGCCATTTTCACACCTTTGATGAGTGCCGCTTTTTCAATGCGCTTTTCGCACGCGCCACACACGCCGGAGACTTCAAATTCGAGGGTTTCTACTTTTTTCTTTTTCTCGCCATTTTCGGCAAAAGCGGTCAGGGTAAGAAACAGACCGAGTATAACGAAATATAAAATTGATGTTTTCATTTTTGTCAGTTTTTAAATTGATGCCATAAGAATATCAGGCTCGTTGGAATAACAGCCCGTTCGTGATCGATCAATTGAAAAGCTAACCGTAGTAAACCAGCGAGCAATGCAGCAACCAGACCGGCTCGTTTGGCGGAGGCAAAGAAGCATTGTCAGTGCTCGGAGATTCTTTTACCGTATAAGAAACAGGCGGATGAACCGACGCCGGAGCAGCTAAATCAGCCACTGTCTGGGTCATGTTCAACCTCAAATTACCGGGAAGTGTTTGCTGTTCTTCAAACTGAATCACCTTTGATGCATAGTGACAACAGTTGGAACTGCACGCACCATCTTCGTCACAACAGGAATTCGCTTCTGAAAAAAGCTGTACGGAGGCAATTTCGCCTGAGCAATAATGCACCTGCACAGCCATGCCGACTGTAACGAGCAGGTAAAAAACAGCAAATATGATCGCCATCGCTTTTTTCATCAGGCTGTAAAAATAAGGATAAAAATTGAATTCCATTATTCTGTTAACATAGATTTAAAAATCGCTTCTTATCAAATTGAGGTCGTTGTTTGGAAAAAATACAACAATGAGATGCAGATGAGGCATAAACGCACGAACCAAGAATATCCCTTATGTTGAAATAAAAAAAATGCTATCTTCGATGCGTAAACAATGCAAATAGCACAATTACGAGTAAAAAACTGACGGAATCGACAAAACCGACGGAGACCAAAAATCATGATCACTGACCTCCTGCTAAATTCAAGCCTGCTCATTGCCCTGACTGTCTTATACAGCTTTTTGTTCAGGAAACTGGGCGCTGAAAAATATCACTTTAAAGTGATAGCCGGCTTGCTTTTTGGTGCCATCACTATTATTGGAATGAACATGCCTGTCAGATACGAGCCGGGCATTATCTACGATGGCCGGTCGATTGTGCTATCGCTTGCCGGACTTTTTGGAGGTGGCATCGTTTCCGCAATTGCAGCCCTGCTGGCCTTGATTTACCGGTTATATCTTGGGGGAGCGGGAATTTGGGCTGGTGGAGCAACCATCGTCATTTCGGCCCTGACTGGACTCATCTTTCGACGCTTATACAAAAACAAGCCCGAAAATATCAGCCGAATTCACTTACTCCTGATGGGAGTGATGACCCACATCGGCATGCTGCTCAGTCAATTGCTATTACCATGGGAATCGGCCTGGCCTGTAATTTCGCAAATCTGGATTCCCGTCCTGCTGATTTTTCCCGGAGCAACACTACTGATGGGCTTGTTGCTCCGGAATGAGGTCAACAGAATTGGCGCAGAAACCAAAATCAGAGAAAGCGAAACACGCTACCGGACAACGCTGAACAGCATTGGCGACGCCGTAATTACCACCGACAACTCGGGAATCATCAACTTTATGAACCCCATTGCCGAACAATTAACCGGGTGGAACGAAGCGGAAGCTTTAGGCAAGCCAGTCAAATCAGTATTTCACATCATCAACGAAAGTAGCAGAAACGAAGTTGCGTGCCCGGTTGAAAAAGTGCTGGCAAAGGGTGCCATCGTTGGCCTGGCCAACCACACGCTGCTCATCACCCGGCAAGGGAATGAAATCCCTGTGGCCGATAGTGGAGCACCCATTCGCGATGAAAATGGCGACATCAAAGGGGTGGTGCTGGTTTTCAGAGACCAAACCGCCGAACGGGACTTGCAGCGACAGCTTCAGCGCAGTGAACGATCGCTGAAAGAGTCACAGGAAATTGCCGGCATGGGCCACTGGGAATTCGACCTGCGAAAGAAAAAAATAAGCTGGTCTGAAAACTTGTACCGTCTCTTCGGACTGGAGCCTTACAAGCAGAAAGCCAGCTACAGGCTGCTTCGAAGCATTGTCCATCCCGATGACCTTGATCAACTGGCCCATGGAGAAGAGCTCATCAGCAAAAGAAAAAGTTCCATCGACATTCGTTTTCGGATTGTCACGCCCGACGGCCAATACAAGTGGATCATGAACCGGATTATCCCGGAATACAACATGGGAAAACTCGTTCGGTTGCGCGGTATCAACCAGGACATTACCGAATCAGTAGAAACGCTCGAAGCCCTGAAAAAAAGCGAAAAAGGCTATAAAAACTTGTTTGAGAACGATTCGGCGATGAAGTTGTTGATTGATTTATACACCGGCGACATTGCCAACGCCAACCGGGCCGCCCGAAAATTCTATGGTTACTCGCGCAAGCAAATGAAAAAAATGAATGTCTCCGATCTATTTCTGCTAACCGGCGGGGGACTCGAACAGCAGCTGACCAGCAATAAGAGAAGCACCAATCAGCAAAGCGAATACCAACACAAGCTGGCCGATGGCTCCACTCGAAATGTGAAAGTTTTTACCAGCAAAATTGTGTTTAAAGGAAAAATATACCTGCATGCCATTGTTCAGGACATCACCGGTCAAAAAGAAGCAGAAAGCCAGCTGCAGCTGTTGAGCAAATCAACCGAACAAAGCCCGGTGAGTATTGTCATTACCGATCCGGACGGAACGATCAATTACGTCAACCCAAAGTTTACCGAGACTTCAGGATATACGGCAGAGGAAGTGATTGGAAAAAAACCTTCGATTCTAAAATCCGGCAGGCATTCGAACGAATTCTACAAGGAACTTTGGCAAACCGTTTTAGCGGGAAAAGACTGGCAAGGTGAATTTGAAAACCGTAAAAAGAACGGCGAACTTTTCTGGGAAAGCGCTGTGATTTCTTCAATTGTGGATGAAAACGGAAAAATCACCCATTTGCTGGGCGCCAAGGAAGATATCACCGAAAAGAAAAGAATTACGGCAGACTTGCAACAGGCCAAGGAAAAAGCAGAAGAAAGCGACCGCTTAAAAACCTCGTTCCTGGCTAACATGAGTCACGAAATTCGTACACCGATGAATGCCATCCTCGGTTTTACCAATCTGCTGGTTGACGATGACACGCTGGATCGTGAGAGCAAAAAGGAGTTTTCATCTATTTTGAAACAAAGTGGCGAGAATCTGATGCAAATCATCAACGACATTTTAGACATCTCGAAACTGGAAACAGGACAATTGACAATGTATCCGAGGGAAGTGGAAATTAATCGTTTGCTCCAGGATTTGCACCTCATGTTTCAGCAACGCCTCATCGAAAACGAGAAATCACATATTCAACTCCGAATTGTGTCGCCGAACAGCAACATCCAGATTCGCACCGATCAGGTTCGCTTTAGCCAGATTTTCATGAACCTGCTGAGCAATGCGGTCAAATTCACCAACGCTGGTGAAATTTGCTTCGGAATAGCGGAACTAACCGACGAACAGATCAGTTTCTTCGTTTCTGATACAGGCATCGGTATCAAGCCCGAAAAGCAAGAAAGCATTTTCGATCGGTTTCGGCAAGCCGAAGAGTCATTTTCCAGAAACTACGGCGGCACCGGATTGGGCTTATCGATCTCAAAAAAAATTGTGGAACTAATGGGTGGCAACATCCAGGTTCAATCTGAAGTCGGAAAAGGCACCACCTTCAGCTTCCGGCTCCCTTTTAACAGAGCGTCAGAAACAGCAAAAGAATAGCGTAGCAAACAAGCTTAAACCATCTCATCCGGCCAAAAGGTGGCCACACGAAAACCATTTTTTTTGATTTAATCGCCCAAAGAACCAAAATACTTTTTGAACGCGCGAACATCGGCGACCACCTTAAAGTTCGAAGGCAATTTGGGCTTAAGCAGCGCGATCTGGGCTCCGGTGACAAACACCTTTTTTCGTTTGAAAACCACACTCATCTTTTGAATATACTCCTCAAGCTCAGCAGCCTCAATACCGTTGATAAAAGCAGTAAATACCCGGTCGATCTCCTGCAGCCCGTCCAACTTTGTCAAATCCTCAAATGGTACGTTTTGCCCCAAATAAATGGTTTTATATCCGGCTTTAAGTGCCAGAAATTGATAAAACAGCAAGCTTAGTTCGTGCAACTCTCCTTCTTTCAGAAAAAACAAGACTGAAGCAGAAGCATCATGATTGGCATAAGCAGCGCTGGCGCGGACAAGTAGATGACGCGTGATGTTGGATACGAAATGCTCCTGCGCCGGAAAAATGGAACCAATCTGCCAGTAAAGGCCAATCTTCTCAAATAATGGAAACACAGCAGTCATAAAGGTCTCTTCGAAGCCCAGTTTCTCAATTTGCTGTTCGAGCAAATCTTCAAAACTGCGATGATCAAAATTGACCATGCAAACAATCAATTGGTCGATCACCCCTTGCGACGACAGCGATTTCTCATTCAGTTTGAGAACTTCTTGCTGAATCTGCTCCGAATCAAAAACCGAGACTTTCGAAATCTTATAACCATGTTTCACCAGCATCGAAACATTCAGCAGCTTTCGCAGTTCGTCATCGCTGTAGTACCGAATGTTGGTCGTCGTACGCTCGGGCTCGAGCAAACCATAGCGTTTTTCCCAAATACGAATGGTGTGCGCTTTGATGCCCGACAATGTTTCTAAATCTTTGATTGTATAAAAGTTCATCTCCAGAATTTTCTTCTAAATAGTTTTTCGATGGAACTCGCCCATCATTGGCTCCTGTTTGAAACGCCCAGCTACGGCTCTCATCACAGTGTTTTTTCATCACTTTTCCGGTGTTTCAATTTTCCTTTCATCTTTTGGCGAGCTTCTAAAATTAATAAGCTAAACACTGCGAAAGCAACTTTGTTTAATCTTGGGTGAAATATAATAAACAATCCTACAAGTTTGCAACACGCTAAACAGAAGTAGAAAATTAATTTCAGAGATTAAACAAATCCATTAATTTTGGTCTTCAATCCTTAAGCAATTGAAATGAGGTTTATCTATCCCGAATTTTTACCGGCAGTTGTATTCATCAGCATTCCCATTCTCATCCATTTCCTCCATTTCAAACGCTACAAAACCGTATATTTCAGCCAGGTTAGTTTTTTAAAAGCGATTAAAGAAGAGACAAAAAAGAAGAGTAACCTGAAACAGCTGCTGATTCTCATCAGCCGTATTTTGGCCATTGTTGCCCTGGTTTTTGTTTTTGCGCAACCCTACTTGCCCACCAACAAACAAGACCGCACATCAGCCCGGAAAGTGGTTGGTGTGTATATTGATAATTCTTTCAGCATGAAGAATGAATCGGAAAACGGCCAATTGCTTGAGCAGGCGAAAAACAAAGCCATCAGCATTGCCAACAGCTACGGGCCGGGAACCAGCTTTTTGCTGCTGACCAACCAAAATCTACCTGAGCAGCAACAACTGCTCAATCCCAGCCAACTCATCAGCCAACTGGGGACTGTTCGGGAGAATCCGGCTTCGATCAGCCTGTCGAATGCCCATAGCCTGTTGAGAAACAACCTGATCAAGCAGCAAGTGAAATCAGAAAAAATAATCTATCTGATTTCCGATTTCCAGGCCCATTGGACTGATTTTTCAGAAATGGAAAACGACAGCAACTTTCAAACTTTTCTGATTCCGATAGGTAGCCCCACCAGCAATAACCTGCTCATTGACAGTTGCTGGTTTGAAACGCCGGGGCGTAAAAAAAACCGTGAAGAAAAGCTTTTTGCCCGTATTCAAAACCGTTCCAACCAAAACTATCAGAATATTCCAATCCGCCTCAAGATCAATGATACCATCAAAGCCATCAACAATATCAGTATCGAGGCCGAAAAAAGCCAGGTACTGGAGTTAGTTTACAAAAATAGCCGAACGGGCACACACCGGGGCCTGGTCGAGCTCGACGACTACCCGATTGTGTACGACAACCAGTTTTTCTTTAGCTATGAAGTTCGCGACAAAAACCGGGTACTGGCCATTTCGGAAGCCAACGATCCGGCAGTGGACAAATTACAGGCTCTCTTTTTAAATGATGAGAATATCGATTTTGAAAAAACAACGGACAAACAAACCCAAATCAGCCAGTTCCAGAATTTTCAGTGTATTTACCTGCTGAACCTGGACGAGCTCAGCTCTGGCCTGATCAGTGCGCTGAGCCAGTTTGTGCGTGGAGGAGGCTCGCTGGCCCTGTTTCCCGGAGCAAATGCCAATATCGACTCTTACAATGAGCTCTTTGGAAGACTCCACACTAACCTGATTTTGGGGACCGACTCATCCACCCTGCGCATGGAGTCAGTCAGCTACAGGCATCCGCTGATGGAGCAGGTTTTCCTCAACGAAAAAACGAACCTCGAACTACCCGTGGTTCGTTCCAGCTATCGGTTTTCTTCGACCATCGAAAGCACACAATCTCAGGTAGTCGGTTTCAACAACAGGCAGCCGGCTGTGTCCGACTTTCAATCCGGTTTGGGACGCCTCGTCAGTTTCAGTTTTCCGCTGGACGAAGAAATCACCGATTTTAGCCGGCAGGCCATTTTTGTTCCTCTGGTGTACAACATTGCCCTAAATAGCTTCGATCCGCAGGAAATTCAGTACGAAATTGCCAGCAACCTGCCCCTAACACTTCCTGCAAATGAATCCGTTGCAACTGGGACAAACATGACGATCAAGGCACTGGACAGCGACGAATCGATTCAGGTGCCCGTGATGAATCAGTATGCCAATCAAGTTCGCATTGACTTGCACAACATCATCAGCCAGGCCGGTTTCTACCAACTGAGGCTAAACGAGGACGAAACGAAAACGCTGGCCTTCAACTTCAACCGGCAGGAGTCGCTGTCACCGCAACTCACAGCCACCCAGTTGCAGCAAGCCCTTGAACAAACCAACCTGCAAACCTTTAACCTGGTCGATGGAAATGAAGCCAATTTTGCGGCACAGCTTCAGGAAGCCAACGACGGAGTTGAACTTTGGAAACTATTTCTGGCACTCTGCCTGCTATTTTTGGCTGCGGAAATTGCCATCAGCCGCTTTTGGAAATAGCGGTCTGCCGAGATGCACATCAAGGCCAGCACCTCTGTTGATCAACTGAATATGAATTGGCGTGCCCCTTTCAGAACTTGATCGTTGCCCGGTTTTTCTTCCACAAAGGAGCCAACATTCGACAGAAAATAATTTGAACCATCGTTGCTTCTTTGTTTTTGCTGACATGAACAAAAAAAGAACTTTCGTAGTTTAAGTAACAGAAAATAACCTGTAAAATCAATATTATGGCAGACTTATCAACTAGCTACATGGGGCTTAAACTCAAGAACCCATTAATTTTAGGAGCCAGCAACCTGGTCAACAAACCCGACGTGATTAAGCAACTCGAAGAAGCAGGAATTGCGGCGATTGTCTACAAATCTTTGTTTGAAGAACAAATCCAACTGGAATCGCTTCAGTTTGAAGATGAATTGCACGAGTATGAAGAGCGTCACGCGGAAATGACCAGCATTTTTCCCGACCTGGAACATGCCGGGCCTAAAGAACACCTATTCAACGTAAAAACACTCAAACAGAATTCTTCGGTTCCTGTCATCGCCAGTTTAAATGCGATTTATGAAACCTCTTGGGTTGAGTATGCCAAAGAACTGGAAAAAACCGGCGTTGATGCCCTGGAGGTTAACCTGTATGCCAATCCGGGTTATTTTGAAGTGAGCGGTTCAGGCATCGAAGAAAAACAAATACTCATTGTAGAAAACATTAAAAAGGCGGTAAAAATTCCGGTGAGCGTCAAGCTCAGCCCATTTTATACCAACACCTTGAATTTTATTAAAAGGCTTGACGAAGTTGGCGTTGACGGCTATGTTCTTTTCAACCGTTTTTTCCAGCCGGATATTGATATTGAAGAGGAACTTTTCCACTACCCCTGGGATTTGAGTCAAGCCAAAGATCACCAGCTTTCGTTGCGTTATGCCGGCTTGCTTTACGGCAACATTGACGCCAGCGTTTGTGCCAGCCGCGGAATCTCCGATTCCAAAGATGTGATCAAAATGTTGCTTGCGGGAGCTGACGTCGTTCAGGTGGTTTCGGCCATTTACCGTAACCAGCCACCTTTTGTTGAAAAAGTGCTGCGCGAACTGGCCGACTGGATGGATGCCAAGGGCTATAAGTCGCTGGATGATTTCCGCGGAAAATTGTCGCGGAAAAATCTCAAAGATCCATTTGCCTACCAGCGTGCCCAATACGTCGATATTCTGATGAAATCAGAAGAGGTTTTCAAAAAATATCCGATGGTATAAATTGGCTTATTGTAACTAAATATAAATAATACCTGAAAAGGCTTTGAACGCGTTGTTCAAAGCCTTTTCTATTTTTAGGCAAAACCTGCACTAATTTTCTACAAAACCAGCCAGGGCATACACCAAAGCAGCTTGCCAGTTAATGGCAATTTCGTTGGTTGCAAAGTCTTCCTGCTCATCCTTCCATCCTGTTGCCGAATGCCCGCCACCTACCAAATAGCCGGGCCAGGGGTGCTCAACTTCGTCCGATCCCGAGTTTCGGTCGTGCGGATACAGCGGCGGATTGGCACCCAAGCCAGTGACATACGAACGATTGTAATAGTTGCGGCCAAACAAATGACCAATGGCATCAAGTGCCGTTTCGCGATAGCTTTCATCAGGTGAAATACGAAAAGCTGTTTGCAGGTTCATCACCTGGCGGGCCACCGTTCCATTGCACCCCCAGTAGTAGCGGCCACCCAACGGACGACCATACACATCGGCATCGCCTTGTTCCACGATCTGGTCGGCAACAGCCAAAATATTTTGTTTGAGTTTTTCAACGATTTCGGGGTTCTGCCCTCCCCTTTCGGACAATACATAAGCAAACATGCCCAGGTTTGACACGTCGCTCCAGTCCCAATTTTCGTCTATTTTGAAGTCCATTGCCGTAGCACCTTGTTCAAAATCGTGCAAATACTCAGCGTCTCCGGTTGTTTTCCACAGCTCGGCGGCGGCCCACAAGCGGTCGTCCACATCAGCCGACTGGTAGCCACCGGTTTTAAAATCACCTTGCTCAAAGCGCTTATGTTCCGGATTGGCCTTCAGAATCTGGTAACTCAGGATGGCAGCATCCAGACATTGGGCGGCATAAGCCTCATCATAGGGTTTGAAATAACGCGCGGCCTGGGCCATTACTGCGACAAAACTAGCCGTAGCAGCCGAGCTCCATTCGGTAAAAAACCGTTTTTCCTGGTCTTCGTGCGCTTTGATAAATGGGGCAAAATTCGTTCGCGTCAGCTTGTGGGAAACCCGACCTGAGCCATCCGGATACAGCATTTTCAGGAGCCAATCGGTTTCCCATTTTAGTTCTTTCAGAAAATCGGGAAATCCGACTGCGGTTTCCGGCAAATCGAGCGCGATGGGTTCCAATTGGTGTTGAAACTGCTCCCAGGCCATAAACAGCATGCCCACGGTAATTCCGGCATTGACCGTGTATTTGCCGTAGTCGCCGGCATCGTGCCAGCCACCGGTTCCATCACGCCGGCTATCGGCTTTGCCCAGATAATCTTCATAGCCATCTTCCAAATGACAAGCGTCGTGGGCGAAATGTTGTCCGTTGTGGGTTCCTTCCACTGCCATGCCACAGCGCCACAAATAAAACGCCCGCATGCTGGTGTAAAACGCCGACTTGTATATGTCGTTACCGATTTCAAATTCCACAGAACGAGCGCCATCAGGAAGTTCAAGATAAAATTTGCCGGGATTTGTGAAAGTCGAAAAATCAGCGATCCAAACATCCTGATCCACATCATCCTGTGAAAACGGTCCACGGGCTGTTCCTTCAAAAACAAGCTCGTTGGTTGCGGATTCCTTCACAAAAAATTGGCCGGCTTCGCCAGTCAGGCTTGCTTTTTTCGCGGCGTCAGGAAGAAAACCGATCGTGTTGATATGAATGGAAGCGGATTGCTTTTTTGCGGGAGCACAGGACAAAATCGACAAAAATATCAGCAAAAAGAAAACACTTTTCATGGCCTGTTAAGTTTTGGTTTGGAAGGTTACAACAATTTTTTTCAATAATAAAGAAAATCCGGTGATTAGCTTGCCTGACTCACCCGAATCTTCTTATTTTTTAATTTACTATTATCCAAAAGTTTGATCAGCTGCTTGGCTTTGGAGGCATGAACGCCAACAAAAGCGCAATCTTGTTTCAACTCAATCGTACCCAATTCATCCTTACCAAGATGACCTTGTTTAAAGAACAGGCCAGCCAAGTCCCCTTTCGAAATTTTATCTTTCCGTCCGCCCGAAACATATAAGGTGGTCCAAACCGAAACCGCTGGCAACGGCGCCTTTTGGAGGCGTTCAATTCCAGGTGATCCAATAAAATCGGGCAATTCTTCTTTTTCCCATTGCAAAACGTAGGCGGTCCCGTCGTTAAACATCCGCGCGGTTCGTCCATTGCGATGCGTAAATTCATCTTTTCGCCCGGGAAGCTGATAATGAATAATAAACTTGATCTCCGGAATGTCCAGCCCGCGGGCAGCCAAATCCGTCGCAATTAACAACTGGTGGGTGCCATTTCTAAATTGAATGAGCGCCCGCTCCCGGTCAATTTGCTCCATGCCACCGTAAAAGCAACCGTGCGGAATCTTCTTTTCCGTCAAAAAATCGCTCACCCGCTGAATGGTTTCCTTAAAGTTGCAGAAAATAATACCTGGCTGATTTCCAAGGTGGCAAAGCGCATCAACCAGCGTTTCCAGCTTGTCTTTATCGGGCGAAAGAATTCGCTTGATTTTCAGCTGCGATCGGCTGTCTCCCAAAAAGTTGATGTACGCAGGCTTTTTCAGGCCGGCAAACGACGGGATGGCTATCTTTTGAGTTGCCGAAGTCAGAATCTTTTTCTCCAGCATGGGCAAAGCCAGCAAAATTTCGCTCATTTCGGCTTCAAAGCCAATTTCCAGCGACTTGTCGAATTCGTCGAGCACCAGCGTTTTGATGTCGCCAGTCGAAAAGGTTTGCCGACGCAAGTGGTCAGCCACCCGGCCGGGAGTTCCGATTAAAATCGCCGGCCGGTGTTTCAGCTCCAGCTTGTCTTTCGAAAAGGAAGTTCCGCCATACACCGCATTTGTTTTGAAACCGGCGCCCATCTCTCGGGTTACCTGTTCAATTTGAATGGCCAACTCACGCGACGGCGCAATGATTAGAGCCTGAATTTCGTCACAGCTTCGATCCAATCCCGCAATCAAGGGCAATAAAAAAGCCAGGGTTTTTCCCGTTCCGGTGGGCGACAAAATGACGATTTCGGACTTGGAATGGATGGCGTGTTGCGCTTCCTGCTGCATGTCATTCAGCGCCTCAATCCCCAATTTTTCCAGAATGTTTTTCTGATTTTTCAACATGCCGCAAAGATAGTGATATTTAGTCGGGGATTCCCGCCCATAACTTTAGGCTGCTTAAAGAATGGTTTGAATAACCTGAATCTTGCCTTGAAACAAAAACTGATCGCCCTCCTTCTTTCCATTTAGCAGCTGGCCAACCGGTGAGGCTATGGAGATACAGTAAATATCCTCCTGCTGGATCGTAACTTTTCCAATCGGAACCGATAAAAAGTAGTTTCCGCAACTTGTCACGACCAAACTTCCAAAACCGACTTTGTCGTGCCTGTCCTCCGGGTTGATTCGGTTCAAATCATTTTTCAAGCCGCTGATTTTGGCCAATTGAGCCTGGTATTTATTCAACTCTTGTTGCGCCATCTCCCGCCCGGTTTCGTACTTATCGCCGGCGCTGCTTTTGGTATCGCTGTCGCGCGACTCTATTGCAAATCGGATCGAACGTTTTGCTGTTTCAATCCGCTCATCCAGAATTTTGTTGACCTGCTCCATAAGCAAGAGTTTGATATTTTGCATGCTCCTTTTAGTTTTTGTTTGTCCTCGGGTGACCTGCATCGCAAAGGACGCGACTTCTAGACCAACTCGACGGTCACATTCTTCAGAAACCGTTCTTCAAGCAGTCGCACAATCCGCTTGACCACAAACTTGCGGATCTCCAGTTCCATCGGTTGATCCGGATCCTGATGTGCCCAGTTGATGCGAGTACCAACAATGATGTGGATGATATCGTGATCCAGCAACAGCTTCACCACCTCTTCGGGCGGACTATTGCCCAAGCGTGTTTCGCCGGTGTAGGTTTCCAAAATCTCCTCCACCTTCCCCATGGTCAGCACACCTTCAGTCACCATTTCAAACCCCTGCATGTCGGCAGCCGGCGGGATGGCCGCCTCGGCATAACCAAAACGATGCTGAATATTGACTTCCAGATCGAGCTCGCGGGCAATAATCTCGGCGGTAGTGCCACCACAAATAATCTTCTTTCCCGGAAATTCCGTTACCCGTTTCACAAAGTCGGTATCTTTAATTTTATAGAACGGCGGGCCGGTAATCAGCATGAACTCGCGCGGCTGACGAAAATGAACCACACCACAACTGGTATCGTCCTTCATCTCAAAAGCATCGTTCATCGCTGCTTGATTGAGAATCTTACGAGCCAGTCGGGTAGCCGAAATCTCCGTCTCCCGGGCAATCTGTCCCTGTGCAAATAATTTTACCTGCTCGAGTCCCCAGCCCATCGGATAGCGTTTTCCCCCAAGTCCACTTTGCACAACGCCATCGGTCATAAACAGAATGCGATCGCCCTTGACTGGTTTAAACTCGCGGATCCGAAGAATTTTGCCCACATTCTCCGCCCCACGAATATTCACTTCTATTTCGCGCGGGGCAAACAGCTCGCCGTTTCGGAAAATCAAGGTTGGTGGATTGTCGTAATTCACAATGCGTACCATTCCTCCCACTTCAATCTCGATAATGGTGAAGGTCGCATAGCTTTCCTTGCCATCACTGCTCCGGGGTAAGGCTCGCATAAACACATTGGCCGCCACATCAGGCTGGGTGTGCAGCGAAGCATAATTCAACGCCATGGAAGCGGTCAAGGTCGCCAGCACATTCGCCTTCACACCATGCCCAATTCCATCGGACAAAACCAGGATCACCCGCCCCTCTTCCTTGATGCGACGGGTGTAAAAAACGTCGCCACACACCACCTCGCCGTGGTGCAGCTTCTGCTGAATATCAACATCAAAATGGTAATCGGCCATCAGTTGTCGTCCTCCTCATATTTATACGATTGGATAATTGAGTTGAGCAACTCCTCGGTTTGTGAGGCATTTTCACCCAAAAGAAAAGCGATTTTCTGCACGGTCTCCAGATTTTTTCTATTCACACGCTGGGTACGGCTGATGATTTCTTCGCGAACCAGCGACGGAGCCGACATATCGCGGATCAGCGCTCCAACAACCCGGTTTTTGTATATGGTGATGACAGAAATATGCAACAGTTTGTTTTGAATTCTCAAGTCGCGCTCCAGCATGTTTTCGCCCGAAGTCATCAACGAAGCAAACATTTTAAACACCACTTCCGGAATCAGCTCCTGCAAATCGGCGCCTTGTAAGCCAGGAATGGTTTCGTACAGCTCTTCCAATTCCTGCCCGAACAGTTTGGCAAAGCCTTCGTTGGAATCAATGACTTTAAACTCGTTGTCGACAATGACAATGCCGGCCCGGATTTTATGCACCATGGCCGAAGCAATGACCGAAGCCTCCTTGGCCTTCTCGAGCCTGCGCTCAGCTTTTTTGCGATCGGTGATGTCGATAATCGATCCCACAATTCCGATAATCTCCGACTCATCATTCCGGATGACGGCCTTGTTGAAAATGACATCGTGAATGGAACCGTCTGACAAGCGGAACTTGGTTTCGTACGATTGATCGCCCGGGCTTTCAACCAGTTCCTGATCGCGGCGGGCATACATCTCGGCAATGTCGCGTGGCTGAACGTCGAACACGGTTTTTCCTATGATTTCTTCCTTTTTCAAACCGATAAAATTTTCATGCGCCTTGTTGGTTGCAATGTAAATACCGTTGATATCGCGATAAAAAATTGGAATGGGCAAAGCATCAATAATCTTCTGATGAAGATTTGGATTTTCAATCATATCCGAGTGAAAAGGCTGGTTGTCGTAGATCATGGCGATTGGTTATTGGTTATTAGTTATTGGTTATTGGTTATTGCTTCAACTTGCAATCGTCTTGCTTCAACTTACAATTGGTTTGCTTCGAGTTACGACCGTCTTGCTTCGACTTACAATCGCTTTGCTTCGAGTTACAATCGCTTTGCTTCAACTTGCAACTGGTCTGCTTCAACTTGCAACTGGTCTGCTTCGTGTTACAATTGGGTTGCTTCAAGCGGGCGTTCAATTGCTTCGCACATCCATCGTATTGCTTTCAGTTCCCTTTCCCGGTAACATCGTTTGCTAAATTACAAATTTCACCCCTTATTTCAATTCAATCTAAATTTTATCTCCCCTAGCATATTCCCATCGAAATTTTCTTTGAATTCAAGGTTTTCGATGATATTTGCAAAAAACCTTTTCAACACCATGCAAGTCAGTAAAATTTGCCAGCTTCTTGACGCGAAAATCATTTGTGGCGAAGAACATGCCCAGGCCAACATAGAACGGGGCTACAGTTCAGATCTCATGAGTGATGTACTCACACTCGACACCGACCACCTGCTTCTCATTACCGGCATGTGTAATTTGCAAACGATCCGGACATCGGAAATGGCCGATATTCGCTTCATTGTGTTTGTTCGGAACAAGAAGGTGACCGACGAGATGCTCGAACTGGCGCGCGAAAACAACCTGTGCCTGCTCGAATCGCCTTTCACCTTGTTTAAGGCGAGCGGTATTTTATATCAGGCAGGGTTAAAACCGGTGTATTAACGAACGATGAAACTGGAATTCAACATAGAAGGCGGTAATTTTTCGCGGGCGGGACACGCTTCCAGCGAAGTGAAAAAGATGCTGAAGCAGCTTGGCATCGATGCCCGATGCATAAAAAGCATCGTCATTGCCCTGTATGAAGGTGAAGTGAATGTGGTGGCCCACGCTTACGAAGGCCGGATTCTGGTTCAAATGGAGCCACACAAAATTACGACAGAAATCATGGATAAAGGCCCAGGAATACCGGATATTGAGCTGGCCATGCAAGAAGGCTACTCGACAGCCAGTAAAGAAGTTCGTGAAATGGGTTTTGGAGCCGGCATGGGACTGGCGAATATGAAAAAAAACACCGATGAGCTCACGATCGAATCGACCGTTGGCCAGGGAACAACAGTTAAAATGGTTAATTATTTTTAATGTCACCATCCAAAAGATATCATGCGCTGACCATTGACGAGCAAACATGCATTGGCTGTACGCACTGCATGAAGGTTTGTCCGACCGAAGCCATTCGTGTGGTTGGTGGGTTGGCCGAGATCCGCGAGGACCGTTGTGTTGACTGTGGCCATTGCATGCGTGCGTGCCCGGTAAAAGCCATTTATGTGGAACAGGATGACATCAAGAAAATTCAAACTTTCAAATACCGGGTGGTTTTGTTTCCGGCCGTGATGATTGGACAATTCCCTGAAAAATATACCGAAGACCAAATTTATGCGGCTCTGCTGAAAATTGGATTCACCCATGTTTTTGAAGTGGAGCAACCCATTGGAATCTTAAAAAATTCGATCAAGGAGTATTGCCGGAAATCGACTACACACCGCCCGCATATTTCCACCTTTTGCCCGGCTATTGTCCGGCTCATTCAAATTCGCTACCCGTCGCTCACCGAAAACCTGATCAGGCGTAAAGCGCCACACGATTTGGGGGCCCACTTCGCCATCAGCGAATTAAAAAAACAAGGTGCCAAAGAAGAGGAAATCGGACTGTTTTATGTGACCCCCTGCAATGCCAAAATCAGCTCGGTGAAAAGTCCGGTGGGCGAAAAAGAATCCATTGTCGATGGCATCATCAACATGAACGCCTTGTACAACAAGGTGATGAAAGCCATTGACACCAAAGAAGCGCCAGACACCAGCAGCCAGCGCCAGAACCTGACACGCGACGGCATTTTGTGGAGCCTGACCCGCGGTGAAGCCAGGCATTTTGGCGAACGCAGCATGGCCATTGACGGTATTCACAATGTCATCCGTTTTTTGGAGCGCCTGGAAAACGAAGAAGTGCCCAACTTGGATTTCCTGGAGCTGCGGGCCTGCGACCAAAGCTGCGCCGGCGGCATCATGATGACCGGTAATCGCTTTTTGACGGTGGAACGGCTGGAACGACGTGCCCGTCGCTATGCCCCGGCCTGGAAACTGCAAAACACGCAGGCTGTGAAAGAATCAAAAGAATTGAAACAAAAATTGATCGCCGACCAGATCATCCCAAAACCCGCATTCAGCCTCGATCCGGACCGCGAACGGGCGCTCGAAAAAATGAACCGGGCACAGCGAATCATTTGCTTTTTACCGGGCATTGATTGTGGCGCCTGCGGAGCACCAAACTGCCAGGCACTGGCCGAAGATATGGTGAGCGGAACCGCCAAGATGTCGGACTGCGTTTTTCTGCAACAAATGTGGGAAAACGAAGGAAAAATCAGTACATCCAAAGCATTCCGCAATGTTGAAAAAAAATGGGGAGAACAACGGTTTCAGGCTGATTGTAACAAAAGAGGAAAACGAAATGAAGGTTTCTGAATTAATTGAAAAACTGAACTTACAGGTGATTTCGGGAGAGAAAGGTCTCGACCGCGAAATCAGTGGAGCCTACGTCTCCGATTTGCTGAGCGATGTGATGGGCAATGCCCGCGAAAACCAGGCATGGATAACCCTGCAGGTTCATCAAAATGTGATGGCCATTGCTTCGCTGAAAGATTTGTCAGCCGTGATCCTGGTCAAAGGATTGCAGCCTCACAAAAGCACCATTCAACACAGCAACGAAGAGCAAATTCCCTTATTGTCGACCACAGATTCGACCTTTGAACTGAGTGGAAAATTATACGCCCTGTTGAAGGATAGCCAATGAAAAAGTTCCGAGCCGACCTCCATGTTCATACCGTGTTATCGCCATGCGCTGACCTGGATATGAGTCCCGACCGAATTGTTGGTTTGGCCATGGAGCGCGGCATCGATATTTTGGCCATTACCGACCACAATTCCACCGCGCAATGTGCCATGGTCAAGGAACAAGCCCAGGGAACCGGCCTGTTGGTAGTGAATGGGTGCGAGGTGAACAGTCGCGAAGAAGTGCATGCCATCTGCTTGTTCGAAGATGATTATACCAGCCGAAAGTTCCAGCAGTTTTTAGATCAATATTTGCCTGAAATCCCGAACCGGCCCGAATATCACGGTCACCAGGTGCTGGTCAATCAAAAAAACGAGATCACCCGTCATCTTCCCAACTACCTGGGAAGCCCACTCCGAATCGATATTGAAACCATCGAGCAATACACCCATCAACTGAATGGCCTGTTTATTCCAGCCCACATCGACCGGCCGATTAACAGCTTGTACAGTCAGCTAGGCTACCTGCCCACCAACCTGAAAATCGATGGTATGCAGCTATCCAAATTTGCTGATGAACAGGAAATTCGCAACCGTTACGATATTCCGGCCGATGTCAGTCTGATCACGGCTTCTGACGCACATTACACCGAAGATATTGGCTCTGCCGCCACTTCATTTTACTTGTATGAACCCACTTTTCAGGAGATGCGGTGGGCCCTGAATCGAAAAAACGGCCGCTTTGTAAAAATTGAATCATGAACGAACTAGCCTTACACATCCTCGATATCGCCCAAAATTCGATCCGCGCGAATGCCGGATTGATTGAAATTCGTATTCATGAGAAACCTGACGACAACCTGCTACAGATGGAGATTGAGGACAACGGCAAAGGCATGAGCCCCCAGCAGGTAGAGCAGGCAGCCAATCCTTTTTTCACCTCCCGCACCAAAAGGAAAGTGGGCCTCGGCTTGCCATTGCTTAAACAAAATGCCGAGCAAACCGAAGGGAGCTTTCAACTTCATTCCGAAGAAAATAAAGGCACGCAACTCCAGGTCAATTTCGGATTTCATCATATTGATCGTCCGGTTTTAGGCGACATGGCCGGCACTTTGCTGATTTTGGCAGCCAACGAAAAGCAGGCGGAAATAAAATATTCACACGAAACGCCGAAAGGACAATTTGAGTTTGACACGCGCGAAGTAAAAAAAGAGCTGGACGGCATCCCGCTTTCAACACCGGAAATTCGAAAATTTTTGAACGAAATGATTCGCGAGAATTTAGAACAAATTCAAATAAGCGAATAATGACAAAAATTAGACTTTAATTGGCTGAATGATCGGACATTTGAGGAGCAAATGACTTAACTTTCAGAACTGAAACCAGATAATACCCAAAAAAGATGAATAAAATAAAATCGCTGGCCGACCTCAAAAAACTAAAAGAGGAAGTGCAATCCAAAATTAAGCTCAGGGAAAAGGGCGACAACCCCGACAACCTGATTCAAATCAAGGTTTCAATGGCGACCTGCGGAATCGCTTCGGGTGCCAAAGACACCATGAATTACTTCATTGAAGAGCTCGACCATCAAGGGATTGATGCGCTGATTACCCAAACCGGATGTATGGGGTTTTGCTATGCCGAACCCACCATTGAACTGACCATGCCGGGCAAGCAGCCGGCCATCTATGGCTATGTAGATAAGGCCAAAGCGCAAGAGATCATCGATAAACACATCAAGTTAAACGAACTGGTGGATGGGATCATCCCGGTGAGTTATAAAACCATTGACGAATAAAAACCACGCAACGAATGGCTGACTATAAAATGCACCTGCTGGTTTGCGGAGGCACTGGCTGCAAAGCTGCCCAAAGCGAACTGATTAAGACCAACTTTCAAAACCAACTGGCTGAACGCGGACTCGAGAATGAAATCCAGGTGATTCACACCGGATGCTTCGGGTTTTGCGAACAAGGCCCCATTGTTAAAATTCAACCCGACAACACCTTTTACGTTTCGGTGAGTCCGGACGACACCCTCGAAATCATCGACGAACATGTGGTGAAAGGCCGGATCGTCGAACGTTTGCTATACACCGACCCGAACACAAAAAGTCAGATTTCGGAAAGCAAAAACATGGACTTTTACAAAAAACAGGTCCGCATTGCTTTGCGAAATTGTGGTTTTATCAATCCCGAAAATATTGAGGAATACATTGGAAATGATGGCTACTCGGCGCTGGGTAAATGTTTGGATGAATTGTCGCCCGAAGAAGCCATCAAAATCATCATGGATTCGGGATTGCGCGGACGCGGCGGTGGCGGTTTTCCCACCGGACTGAAATGGGACATCACCCGAAAGGTGGAAAACGAACAGAAGTACGTGGTTTGCAATGCGGACGAAGGCGACCCCGGCGCTTTTATGGACCGCTCCATTTTGGAGGGCGACCCGCATACAGTGATTGAAGCGATGGCCATTTGTGGCTTTTGTATTGGCGCCGACAAAGGGCTGGTGTACATCAGGGCCGAGTACCCGCTAGCCATCCAACGACTGAAAACGGCGCTCAAACAAGCGCGCGAGTTTGGTTTGCTGGGCGAAAACATTTTGGGATCCGGCTTCAGTTTCGATATTGAAATTCGCTATGGTGCAGGAGCCTTTGTTTGCGGAGAAGAAACTGCGCTGATTCATTCCATGGAAGGCAAACGCGGCGAACCCACTTTTAAACCACCATTCCCATCGCAGGAGGGCTACCTGGGCAAACCAACCAACGTGAACAATGTGGAAACCTTTGCCAACATACCACCCATCATCAACAAAGGGGCAGCTTGGTTTAGCACTATTGGCACCGAAAAATCGAAAGGGACCAAAGTGTTTGCGCTGGCCGGAAAAATAAACAATGTGGGTTTAATTGAAGTGCCCATGGGAACCACGCTGCGCGAAGTGATTTACGACATTGGCGGCGGCATCAAAAACGGACGGCAATTTAAGTCGGTACAAACCGGCGGGCCATCGGGCGGCTGCCTGACCAAAGATTTCCTGGACACGCCCATCGACTACGACAACCTGCTGGCTGCCGGCTCCATGATGGGATCGGGCGGAATGATTGTGATGGACGAAGACGACTGCATGGTTTCCATTGCCAAGTTCTACCTCGAATTCACTTTGGAAGAATCGTGTGGCAAATGCACGCCCTGCCGCATTGGAAACAAGCGCCTGCATGAGATTCTGGAAAAAATTACCAACGGAAACGGAACCCCCGAAGATTTAACCAAACTGCGCATGCTCAGCCATGTGATCAAAGACACCTCGCTGTGCGGACTGGGACAAACCTCACCCAACCCGGTGCTTTCAACCCTCGACAATTTTATGGATGAGTACGAAGCGCACGTGAATGAAGGCAAATGTCCGGCGGGGCAATGCAAAGCGCTGCTGCAATATGTCATCGACGACGAGCAATGCACCGGCTGCACCCTGTGTTTCCGGATTTGCCCGGTTGGAGCCATTTCCGGTGAAAAGCGAAGCCCCCACTACATCGACCAGGCCCTTTGCATCAAGTGTGGCGCCTGCTTCGAAAAATGTAAATTCAATGCCATAAAAATCGCCTGAGGCATCCGGAGAGTTGAAAATAAGACAACGGGCATCAATAGCAAAAAAAGAACATGAACTATGGAAATGATAAATTTAACCATCGATAAAAAACCCCTGGTCGTCAAAAAGGGGACAAGCATTTTAGAAGCTGCATCGAGCATTGGCGTTCACATACCCACACTTTGCCACATGCACCTGCACGATATGAATATTGAAAATAAACCGGGAGGCTGCCGGGTGTGCGTGGTTGAAGTTACCGGACGGCGAAACCTGGCTCCGGCTTGCTGCACCGAAGTTGCCGAGGGGATGGAAGTCCGCTCGCATTCCATTCGCGCCGTCAATGCCCGCCGCACGGTGTTGGAATTGATCCTTTCGGATCACCCTGCCGACTGCCTGGTTTGCGCCAAATCGGGCAACTGCGAATTGCAGGACATGGCTCATCACCTGGGAATCCGGGAAATCCATTACCAAGGCGAGCAATCGCACTACCGCGAAGATACCAGTCCAGCCATCATCCGCGAAATGGACAAGTGTATTTTATGCCGACGCTGCGAAATGATGTGCAACGAAGTGCAAACCGTGGGTGTGCTTTCCATGATCAACCGCGGATTTCATGCGGTCGTTTCGCCGGCTTTCGAAATGAACCTGGACCACTCATCATGCACTTACTGCGGACAATGCGTGGCCGTTTGTCCTACCGGAGCCTTAACGGAAGTGGATCAGACCGGTGCCGTGATCCGGGCACTGTCCGACCCTTCAAAAACAGTAATCGTGCAAACAGCACCGGCCGTTCGGGCAGCTTTAGGCGAGGAATTTGGCTTGCCGGCCGGAACGCTCGTCACGGGGAAAATGGCCGCAGCCCTGCGCCGCTTGGGCTTCGACTATGTATTTGACACTGACTTTGCTGCCGATTTGACCATCATGGAAGAAGGTACCGAATTACTTGGCCGCCTCAACAAATTTTTGGCAGGCGACAAAGATGTAAAATTACCTATCCTCACTTCGTGTTGCCCGGCCTGGGTGAAGTTTTTTGAACACCATTTCCCTGGTTTGAAAGACATTCCATCGACAGCCCGATCACCGCAGCAAATGTTTGGATCCATTGCCAAAACCTATTTTGCCGACAAAATGCAGGTGAAACGCGAAGACCTGGTGGTGGTTTCCATCATGCCCTGCGTAGCCAAAAAATACGAAAGCAGCCGTGATGAATTTGCGGTGGATGGCAATCCGGACGTTGACTACGCCCTGACCACCCGCGAGTTGGCACAAATCATCAACCTGGCCAACATCGATTTTAAATCCTTGCCCGACGAAGAATTCGACCAGCCCATGGGTGAATCCACCGGCGCCAGCGTCATTTTCGGAACCACTGGCGGAGTGATTGAGGCAGCCGTTCGCACTGCCTATGAACTGCAAACCGGCAAAACGCTGGAAAGGCTCGATTTTGAAGAACTGCGCGGAATGGAAGGATTGCGAAAAGCGACCATCGACTTTGACGGCTTGCCGATCAATATTGGTATTGCGCATGGACTGGGCAACGCTCGCAAATTGCTGGAAGAAATCAAAACAGGAGCCAGCGAGTTTCACGCCATCGAGATTATGTCGTGCCCCGGTGGATGTATCGGAGGCGGCGGACAGCCCTACCATCACGGCGACGTGGAGATCCTGCGCAAACGCCAGAAAGCAATTTACTCCGAAGATCAAAGTAAAACCATTCGGAAATCGCATGAAAACCCGTACATCAAAAAACTGTACCAAGAATTTTTGGGTGAACCCTTAAGCGAAAAAGCACACCACTTGTTGCACACGGAGTACTTTGACAGAAGCTGAGAAAAAAGTCATTGATGGTCATTGGTAGTCATTGATTGTCATTAGTTGTAATTGGCATGGTATTAACCTATAAAAGAAAATGAAACTGGAAGAGTTAAAGGTTTATCAAATTTCAATGGATCTTGCAGATGAAGTCCACGATTTGGTCACGCAATGGGATCATTTTTACAAGTACTCAACAGCCCAACAGTTATTGGATGCAGCTGATTCCATTTCAGCCAACATCAGTGAAGGATTTGGACGCTTTCATTTCAAAGATCACAAAAACTTCCTCTACTTTTCAAGAGGTTCGCTATTTGAAACAAAAACATGGCTAACAAAAGCGTATAGAAGAAATCTAATTACTGAGGAAAAATTCAATGAGCTTATTGAAAAATACAATTCACTGGGCATCAAATTGAATAATTACATTAATTCCATCGGCCCTAAAAATTCTTAGTATTTACATGAAATTGAAGTTTATGACGACGAATGACCAAATGACTATTGAATGACTATAAATGACCATCGAATGACTATAATTCACTAATGACTAAAAGAAAATGCCAAAGATAAAACTTGCAGAAAAGACCATCAACCAGATTAAAGAAGTCTGTGCTCAGTTCGGAAACCAGGAAGGTGAGCTCATCAATGTGTTGCACCAAGTTCAAAGTAAACTGGGTTATTTACCAGCCGAAGTGCAGGAAGTGATTGCCAAGGAGTTGAATATGTCGGTGGCCAAAGTGTATGGCGTGGTGACGTTCTATTCATTTTTCACCATGCTGCCACAGGGCGAGCATCCCATTTCCATCTGCATGGGAACGGCCTGCTACGTGCGCGGCGCCGAACAGGTGCTGGCCGAATTCAAGCGGCAGCTAAACATTGAGGTAGGCCAAACATCGCCCGATGGGAAGTTCTCATTGAGCAGCCTGCGTTGTGTTGGTGCTTGCGGACTGGCGCCGGTGGTTACCGTAGGCGAAAAAGTATATGGCCGGGTGTCACCGCAACAGGTCAATAAAATTATTGCGGAATACCAGGAAGGTTGCCCGGCCGAAGCTAAATCAGCCTAAAAAGGTTGAGAAAGCGACGGAGCGATCCAGCCTGTAACTGACTGTTCACGCTGTCATAATGACATTTTTCAGAACCCGCACCAGTTCAGAAAAATCCGATTCTGAAAGTTGACTCGATGAACAAATGACAGCTACCAATTGAAATTTTGTCCTGGCCTGAGCTCTGGCATTTATTTTGATTTTTTCGAATTGAAAAATAAATGTCTAACTAAAAGTATGGAGGATAAAATGATGGCACTATCAAGATTTTCAAATCAGTATCCGGATTTATTTGACCGCTTTTTTGACACAAATTTATTTGATTGGTCGAACCGGAATTATTCGACAACGAACACGACTTTGCCTGCTGTGAACATTAAGGAAGACCAGGATGGTTTCGAAGTAGAAGTGGCTGTTCCGGGCTTCGACAAAAAGGATTTCAAAATTGACCTGAACAACAGTTTGCTAACCATCTCTTCTGAGAAAAAAACAGAAGACGAAACCAAAGAAGGGCAACAATTTACACGTCGTGAGTTTAGCTACCAATCGTTTAGCCGTTCGTTCACTTTGCCACAAACTGTTGAAAACGAAAAAATTACGGCCAAGTACGAAAACGGAATCCTGAAGGTTTACATTCCCAAAAAGGAAGAAGTTAAACCCAAACCACCCAAGCAAATCGAAATTAAATAACGGCAGGCGATTCCTGTCTGAGTGGAAAAAGGGCGTCGCGCAAGTGAATGCCCTTTTTTTATTGTGATTGGCAAATGAAAATGAAAATGGAATACAAGGATTACTATAAAATACTGGGGGTTGACAAAAATGCTTCGCAGGCCGAAATCAAAAAAGCCTACCGAAAACTGGCCGTGAAATACCATCCCGACAAAAATCCTGGAAATCAGGAAACCGAAAGCCGGTTCAAGGAAATAAACGAAGCCCACGAGGTGCTTGGCAAACCGGAAAAACGAAAGAAATACGATGAGCTGGGCGAAAACTGGAGCCGATTTGAACAGGGCAACTACGGCGACAGCAATCCGTTTGCGGGTTTTGGCCGGCAGCAGGGACAATCGTTTTATTCAAATGAAGATTTAAATGACGTATTTGGGGGCTTTGGCTCATCCGGCTTTTCTGATTTTTTTGAAGCATTCTTCGGAAACCGAAGATCTTCGGGACACTCCGGGCAAGGTATGCAAAACGATGGTACCGATGGACCAGATTTTCAAGCAGAATTGCCGCTCAGCCTGGAAGAAGCCTTTCATGGAACCAGCCGGGTGATTCGGTTGCAGGATGAGCAAATCCGGATGACCATAAAACCGGGAGCCTACGATGGGCAGGTGCTTCGCGTGAAAGGCAAAGGCGGGAAAGCGCGTGGGGCCGGCAGTCGGGGGAACCTGCTGGTTAAAGTTAGCCTGTTGCCCCATCGTTCGTTTGAACGAATTGGAAATGACCTGAAGATTCGCCACCAAATCAGCCTGTTTGATGCCGTGCTTGGGGGCGAAACCAAAGTAAACACCTTGAATGGAACGATTCGCATAAAAATTCCGGCAGGGACAAAAAATGATAAACTATTGCGAGTAAAAGGTAAAGGAATGCCCGTTTACGGCAAACCCAATCAATCCGGCGACCTGTTGGTTCAACTGCAGGTCCAGATTCCGGAAAAGCTGACGCCCGCGCAAAAAGAGCTATTTGAGAAGTTGAGGCTAAGTTTTAACTAAAACCACAAACGTATGAAAGCTTTGATCAAATACCCTGAAATCGACCTAGACATGCTGAGCCGGCTGATCGATGGATTTCACGATCGGGAACTACGTTATTCCTGTGCTGATCTGTATGATGCCGGGCTGCGTGATTCGCACCAACTGGCCGAAGCCATCCGTTGCGCCAACCAAACGCTGTTTCGTGCCGGGAAGAACCCTCAACATTTCATCAGACCAATTTTTGTGACCAGCATTGAAAACGGTGAAACCCATTCCGACTGGAAAATGAGCCCAGCCGGATTTCTGTTGGTATTTCTCAGCGCAAAAGAATCAACCAGGCTATTTAGCCAACATAAGCTTGAACTGATTAACCGGCTGCTGCACTAATCATACGCACTCCGCAATGGGGCTAAAAATCCTGCTCGCGGTGCGATAACAGTACGTTGGCGGTGTATTTTTCTCTCAAATGTGCAGCCAACCGTTCGGCAGCATATACCGAGCGGTGTTGTCCCCCGGTACAACCAAAGTTGACGCTCAGGTGCGAAAAGCCCCGCGACAGGTACATTTTCACAGAATGATCAACCAAACCATACACATGGCTGAGGAAATCCGCCATATCTGAATTGCTTTCCAAAAAATCGACTACCGGCTGGTCTTTTCCTGTCAGCTGCTTGTAATCTTCATAACGTCCCGGATTGTGAATGGCACGACAGTCGAAAACATAACCGCCACCATTTCCTGAGGGATCCTCCGGAATGCCTTTTTTGTATGAAAAGCTGGTAATGCGAATGGTGAGGGCATCATCTTGCAAGCCAATTTTTCGAAGATAAATGGATTGACTGATCGCGTCGAGTACATGAAACAACTCGGTCAATTCAACGGGTATATTGTTGTTCTCCAACAAATACTTCAGGTTTTCCAAGGCGAAAGGAATACTTTTCAGGAAGTGCTCCTTTTTCTCGTAGAAGCCCCGAAAACCGTAGGCTCCCATGGCTTGCATAATCCGAATTAACACGTAACCGGTGAAATAAGCCTTAAACTCATCGCGGTTGATGGCCTGGTATTTTTCCAACTCGTCAAGGTAAAATTCCAGCAATTCGTTTCGAACCGTCTGTGGAATATCGGCCTTGGCATCGTAAAGCAGCGAGGCCAAATCGTACTGCAACGCGCCTTTTCGCCCGCCCTGATAATCGATAAACGCCACCTGCCCTTCGCGCAGCATAATGTTACGCGATTGAAAATCACGAAACATGAAATAGTCGCTTTCCGCGTCCAGCAAATAATTGCTGAAGTTCTGGAAATCATCTTCCAAAGCCTGCTCATCAAAGGGAATTTTTGCCAGCTTCAGAAAATAGTATTTGAAGTAGTTCAAGTCCCACATCATCGACTGCTTATCGAATGCCGCCCGTGGGTAACAATAATCGTAGTTGATCCCCTTCCCTGCCGTAATTTGCAGTTTGGGCAACTCGCGCAGCACCTTTTTGTACACGTTCACAATCTTTTCCGAAAAACCTTCCAACTCGCGCGTTCGACTCAGGTAATCGAACAAGGTCAGTTTTCCCAGGTCCTCCTGCAAATAGCAGGTTTTCGCGTCATTCACCGCATAAATTTTGGGTACCGCCACGCCTTGCTCAAAAAAATGGGCCGAGAATTCGAGGAAAGCTGCATTCTCACGCACATCCTGGTTCCAGGCACCAATCGCCTGGTGATTTTTACTCTTGATACGACAATATTCGCGATACGACCCCGAGGCCGGCAGCACTTCAAAGGCAGTCATTTCTTCCTGAAAATGATCTTCATAGAGCTGGATGATTTCTTCTTTCGTTTTTAAGTCCAAAGCGTCGTGTTTTTATGTGGGAAACAAAGATAAAAGAATTTGACGGCTCCTTCAGTAAAAAACGAATCACTTTGCACACGTTCCGAAAGGTCATTCCTCGCTCAAGTCAACACCCCAATTTTTGTTGGGCGCACTGCCCATTTCAAGCATCAGCTCACCACCTTCGGTTATTTTTTGGTGCAGAATTTTCCAATCGCTCCATTCACTTCCATTTAAAGTGGCCGATTGAATGTAACGGTTTTCGGAAGAATTGTTCTTTGCTGTGATGGTGAATGTTTTTCCGGGATAAAAGTCGGGATTCAAATGGATGGTGATCTGATCAAAGATTGGGCTGCCCAGCTCGTAAAAAGGCTCCGGCGAGCAGCCGCCTTTCATCGAAAACAAGCCTGTTTTCATTAACACCGAGAGCGATCCCATCAGCCCTTGATCTTCGTCACCATTGAAGCCGCGCTGCGGGCTTATTCCTTCGTAAACAGTCTCAACCACCTCGCGCGACCAATACTGGGTTTTCCAAGGCTGGTCGAGGTAATTAAAAATGAATGCCGTTTGAATGGACGGCTGGTTTCCGTAGTTGATCGGGATGCGACTGTACTCCGGGTGCAGCTCTCGATCGTGTGAAGTTCCGGCAGTGAAGCCCATTGTTTTGGCGGTTTCAAAAGCCTGATTCAGCTTTTGGGCTGCGGCTTTTTTCCCACCCATCAATTCGGCCAGGCCAGGCAAATCCTGCGGCACAAACCAGGTGGATTGTGCCGCGTTTGATTCGTTAAATCCATGTTCATGCTGATAGGGGTCAAAGTCAGCTTTCCAGTTCCCGTCCACATCTTTGGGTCGCATCCAGCCTGATTCAGGATCAAAGACATTTGTATAGTTCTGTGATCTTTTCAGAAAATAGTTGGAATCTTCTTCCATACCCAGTTTATGTGCCAGTTGCGCCAATGCCCAGTCCTGGTAGGCATACTCCATGGTCAGGCTGGCTCCATCTTGGTGGTAGCCAAACTGGCCTTCCGGGATCGGATACGGCACGAATCCTTTGTCGATATAATAGGCCAGTCCACCACCGAGTGCAGTTTTATGCTCATAACCGGCTTTCTCCATGATACCACCCGGCAGGTGGTTTTTCTTTAATGCCTGATAAATTTCTTCCAAATCATCTTTCATAATCCCTTTTTGAATGGCGCTCACCAGAAAAGGGGTGGCTGATGCACCGGTCATCACAAAAGTATAGTTTCCACCCGACGGCCCACGCGGAACCATTCCACCGTCTTTATAATATTGCATCATCGAAGCAGTGAATTCCTCCATCATTTCCGGGTACGCCAATCCCCAAAGCGTGTTGATGGTCCACTGTGCACCCCAAAAAGCATCGGAATTGTAGTGATTAAATTTCGGCTTGCCATTCGTATCCAAGGGCAACTGACCGATGCGGAAACTTTTCCCGGTGTGATCCGGGTAGGCACCATTCACGTCGCTGATGATCCTGCGGCCCTGAAGCGCATGCCACAAATCAGTGTAAAAACGCTTTTGTTGCTCCATGGTTCCACCTTCAATTTCGATCCGCCCCAACCACGCGTTCCACTCCCGGCGCGAATCAGCAACCACCTGATCAAAATCCCAACCCGGCAATTCTTCCTGCATGTTCAATCCTGCGTTCTCAATCGACGTGTAGGAAATCGCCACTTTCAGCAACAGTTCCTGATTCTCAATGTCCTCAAAATGAATCAGGTAATTTCCAGTGATGGAATCTTGTTCGATTGCAGAAACCGGGGTATTCAGTTCAGCCTTAAAAAAGACCGGGCAGTCTTTAGGCCGACGGATGGTTGGCGAATTCACGGTCCTTCCTTCGAGTACGGTTTCACTGGTCTGTGTTAAGGTGCCCTCTTTCATCAGGCTTGGCCCGAGCATGCCGTTCAGATTGAAAAGAACAGCAGCCTTTCCGCTTTCAGGAAAAGAATAGCGGTGAAAACCTACCCGTTTGGTTGACGTGAGCTCGGCTTTGATCTGGTACCGATCAAGCTCGAGTTTGTGATAACCGGGGTTGATTTCTTCTTTCTCATGAGTAAATTGAGAATAGAAATCTGAAAATAGATCAACTTTATCCTCTTGCGAGGCGGTAACCGGCATCACCGAAACCCCGGCCAACTGCCAGGCATGAATGTGGCTAAAACCTTTAATGGTGTCGGTGTTGTACCGGTAGCCACTCCCCCACGCACCGCCAACCTGGGTGTCCGGACTCACATTCACCATGCCGAATGGGCGGCAGGCCGAAGAAAAGAAAAACCAACGCGAATTGGCCGTGTCAACAGTAGGTACAACCAAATCTGAAAGCAGTATTTTTGGTTCGTCAATTTTTTGCTGACAAGAAACAAAAAGGAATAAAAAAATAATTGGGGATAGATGGCGTGCAGTTCGTCCTGGTTTCATAAATGATATTGTTTGGAATATTAGGGCTGATCAAGTTAAAAATAAAATCATTTAAACGTGATGGTGTGCGAAAACGGCGTGAACCCTGTTAAAAAAAGATGCATCCCTTCACCTTTGATTGAGCCAAAATGCGTGCTGTACAATTCACCATCAATCCGGTCAATATTTTCGTGTGCTAAAATGCCCGGGCCAACACGTATGCTATCTGTTCCAGCTTGATAGGTGGCATAGCCATCTGCCAGCAGGTAGTCGTCTTGGTTGTTGGTTGAACGAACATTGCTAAGCTTTCCGCCAGACCGGAAACAGAGCTCCAGCGTGACCTGAACACCTTCGGCCGCGGCAACTTTGATATTCATTTCGAACTCACCGTCATGCTCCTGAACAGTGATGTCCGTTTCCATTACCTGAACGTCACTCACCGGGCGATTTTCAAAGTCCATTTTACTCCAGAAACGTCCATCCAACGATTCACTCAACCGATAATCGCCCTCCTCATTTCGTTTATTGGCCGGCAGTGGCTGATAATAATGCGCCTCTTTGCGTTCGTGCAAATAATAGGTGTCAGCATCCTTTTTAAGTCCTTCACTTCGAACATAGCCGGTATTAAAAAACGAAGTGGACAGTCGGGCATATTCCAGAATCGCTTGCCCTTTCCGGTAAGTGAAAAATGTTGGGTTGGAGGACCGGCCGGAAGCAACGGTCACCGGCAAATCGTTTCCGCCAAAGATTGTGGCGGTTGTCAGGCCTCTTTTAATTCGTACCACCTGTGTCAGCGGGAAATACTTCGTGTAATTTTCCGGAAGCTTTCCATATGCCGGTAGTTTCTGCAAAAGCATTGGCATATCCAAGAAGTGAATCAGCGCCCGCGACAAAACCTGTTGTTCAAAATCCTCAAAACCTTCAATTGTCCGCGTAACAGCTGTCAGCATCTCGTTCTTCTCAGCAATAGCCAGGTAACGATAACCCAAATAAAACAGGCTCATTTGAAGTAAAAAATTTTGGTCCTGCCGTCGGGAATCCACGGTAATCAGCTCCCCATTTTCTTCGAGGAAGTAATAGGTTGAAATAAGATTTTTCTCGACGATTTCAAGTAATTTCGGGCGGTTCAAGAGATGGGCGATGGTCATTAAGGAGAAGGCTTCCACCCGCGAATAGTTGCGGCTCCGTTCCGGAAACTGGCCATCGGCATCAAGGTAAACGCCCTCATCAAGCCACTGGTCAATTCGTTCAAGATAGCGTTCATCCGAATAAAGCGTGTACAGGCGGGCCAATGAGGCGGACACCACCCAACGATGGTTCGGCGTGTGTACGCCACCCTTCACCAATGCTTCTCCGGTATTGATCAGAAAATCATCTAGTTGCCTGCTGATTTGGCGGGTTTCCTCTGAATCATCTCTCCGGAGCAAATCAGCAGCGGGGCACAGGTATTCGAGCAAAAACGCCGTATCGGGTGGCGACTGCCTGTTTCCTCCTGCATCAATTGTTCCGTTTAAATTTTGCAATTCAAGCAAAGCTGAAACCAGTGTTTCCAACTGTTTGCGGACTGCTTCGGAATGATAGAACTCCGAATCGGATGTTGTGTAGGAGGCCGCAAGTACCGCGAATGTCAGGCTGACCGATCGCGGGCGATTGAAGCCCGATGCCGATGCCGGTTTTACTAAAGCCTCACTCAAAAAACCGGCTACCGTTTTGTCGTTGCCGGCCAACAATTGACGGTACAAATTCGCATCGATCTCTGAAGCTTCCCTGGAATTGACGCTCCATGATTCAATTGCCAAACAGGTTGCTAATCCGCTTAATGCACCGATTTTTAGGAAATCACTTCGATTCATTCTAATCAAAATTTAAAACTTGATACGAAAAAAGGGAGAAGAAGATTTGATCCTCCTCTCCCCTGTTTTTTCCATTCAACAAATACAAGGATCTTCTAGTATCCGGGGTTTTGTTCCAGTAAAGGGTTCAACACCATAGCATCAGTTGGTATTGGTAAAATCCTGCGATGGACTTCACTGTTGGTTTTGAAGCCCCACGATCCTTCAAACTTACCAAAACGGATCATGTCGTTGCGGCGCCAGCATTCATACACAAACTCCCGGCCCCGTTCGTTATAAAGGTCTTCGAGGGTAACGCTCGTCCATGCCGGCGACGTGGAACGGTTTTCACGTACCATATTCACCAACGACAAGGCCGTATGGCCCAATGTCGGGCTTCCGCCGCGAAGGATAGCCTCTGCTTTCATCATAATCACATCGGAATACCGAAGATAAGGAACGTCGTTGTTCTGGTTCCGGTTGGTAGATGAGGCATCCGGATAAAACTTGATATTCCGGTAGCCCATGTTCCAGGCAATCTCATCGTTTCCGCAATCAAACAAATCCGGGTTTTGGCGTAAAACGATATCAGGAGATAAAGTAACATGGTAGGTATAGGGATCACCGCCATCGTCGCCTGTATAAAACTGATCATATCCTTTCTTGGTGGTGGTAACCATAACGGGACTGCCGTCGTCCAGGTATTGAGGCCCTGTCAGCCATTGGTCGTTGCGAATATCACCCTCATCATCAAAAATGGCATAAAACTCAGGCAAGGTACTCATGGGAGCGCTGGGACGGAACGGCAGATTAAACTTATTCTGAAGCGAGCGCGGCACATCGTAACGGGCACGGTACATCTGCCCATTTGTTCCTGGATGGGAAGTTGCAGATGGATCAAATGGAACGGCAAAGATGAATTCTTTCATTTGTGGCCCATTATCGGGATAGAACATTTCCAGATAGGACGAACGCGGTTCAATTGCGAATTTTCCAGCGTTAATGACGGCGTCGCAGGCCGCAATACAATCGTTCCAACGCGCCGTACCGGTATAGTATTCTGCATTGAGATACATTTTTGCCAACAAAGCATAAGCTGTCCATTTGGTTGGGCGGCCATAGGTGGATTCACCTGTTTCTTCACTCAAACTGGGGATAGATCTTTTCAGTTCATTTTCAATGTATTCAAAAACCTGGGCGCGCGGTGTGTTACCACGTGGTTCAAAATCGCCATACAAGGTGTCCAACGGAATGTTCCCGTAAAAATCCATCATCATGAAAAAAGTGATGGCCCGCATCGTTTGTATCTCGGCCAGCGTCGTATTTTTTTTCGCCCCTTCAGGCATGACATCAGACAGAACATAGTGGGCCTGGTTAGCAACCCCAATGGTTTTCTGAAGCGTATACCACAAATAATTGGTAGCGCCATGATCTTCATCCCAGGTGTGGTAATGCATCTTCATATAGCCTTGGTTGTCATACCAGTTTCCACCCCTTGCAGGAAGAATGCCTTCATCTGTGCTGATGGTACTCATGAAGAAAAAGGAATGCGCATATTCGCCCCGAAACGCCGAGTAAACGGCACCCGCTGTTTGGGCGTATTGATCTTCATTTTGAGGAAAGACTTCCGGGGTCATTTGTGTCGTGATCGGCACATCAATATCATGACAGGAGACAAGTAAACCTGCAAGTGCCGGAAAAATGATGTATTTGATTATATTCTTCATTGTAATTTAGATTTTAGGATTAGAAAGTTGCTTTTACGCCAAACATTACGGTCCGTGTTTTTGGATAAAAGTTATTTGTATCAACACCCGGAGCAATGCCCCCTTGTTCAACTTCAGGATCGATACCAGAATAGCCAGTTATTGTGAACAGGTTGGTTCCAGACGCATAGACACGCAGATTTTTTACTGATCGGCCCAGATTTTTAAAATTGTACCCCAGGGTGGCATTGTCAAGGCGAATGTAGCTTCCATTTTCGATAAACCGGGAAGAATATTTGTACACGTTCAGGTCGGTGGGCGATTCACCGGCAACATCGACCAAAATATTGGAAGAATGAGCCGTTGCTGGCCGGAACAGGTCGGCGCGGGTCGCATTGAAAATTTTATTGCCAAATACGCCACGGATGAAAATGTTGAGATCAAAGTTTTTATACCTGAAATCATTGGTCCAGCCCATCAGCAATTTAGGCTGCGGACTTCCCATGTAATGATAATCGACACCAATAGCCGGGTTGGTTGTGAGCGAACCATCGGCAGCCACGTATTGCGATACACCTTCGGCATTTTTACCAGCATATTGCAGGGTGAAAAACTGGCCGATCGGTTTGCCTTCTTTTAGTATTTGCAAGGTACTTCCGGTCTGTCCACCTCCGTCGGGTTGTGTAATCCGAACCGAGTCACCACCGCTAAACAAGTCGTTGGTCAATTTCTCAATCACGTTTTTGTTGTGAGCCAGATTCAGGTTGCTCGACCAACTAAAATCTGTCGTTTGTACCGGCGTAACATTCAGGCTGATCTCAATTCCTCTATTGGACATTTCGCCACCATTGGCCGTAATACTTCCGGCAGGAATAAGAACAGGATTGACGGCATAAGAATAGATCATGCCGGTGGTTTTTTTGTCATAAACCTCAATATAACCACTTAGTTTTCCATCGAAAATTCCGAAATCCAATCCAAGGTTGGTCGTGGATGTTTTTTCCCATTCCAAATCCTGGTTGGCCGCTTTGTTCGGACCAAAAGCAGCCACCTGCTGTCCGTTGTAATAAAACGTTCCCAATCCAGCCATAATGAATTGAGCAGTATAAGCATCAAAACCCGATGAGTTACCGGTTACCCCGTAGCTGGCCCGGAGTTTTAAGTCGCTGAAAACATGTTGCGATTCCATAAAGCTTTCCTGGTCAATCCGCCAGGCACCGCCCACCGAGGGGAAATAACCCCATTGTTTGTTCGCTCCAAACACCGAACTACCATCGCGACGTATGGATGCCTGCAACATGTATCGGCTATCGTAATTGTAGTTTAACCGGGCAAAATCAGAAATCAACCGGGTCTTTTGGTAGGCATTCGCATCGCCAAAATTGACATTGAAACCCGACACCGTTGAATAATTTCCAAGCGCCAGGTTGTTGTAGCTAACATTGTCAACCGGGAAATTGGTATTGGTAGCCATAAAACCATCGCCCAATACATTGTCCTGCCACGAATATCCAACTACGGCATTAATCGTATGCTTCTCGATTTCCTTGCTCCAGGTGAGATAATTCTCCAAAATTACATTGGTACTCTGGTAAGTACTCCGGCTGGCCAATCCATTCTCACCAAAATTGATAATGGAGTGTGTTGCCGGGGGTTCAGGATTATTATAGAACTGTGCACTGTTATAGTTTTCGGCATAATAACTACTGTAATATTCACCGTTGAGCGAGGTGTTTTTTTGGTATGCCGCATTCATATTATATCTAAACCCAAAAGGCAAGGTCACTTCAGCTGTAAAATTCCCGAGTAAGGTATTGAGTTTTGAATCATCATCGGCCTGTTCAATAATCGCCAGGGGATTAAAATAGCCGGAGTGGTTGAAGTTTTCAAAATAAGTTCCATCCTCATTTCGCGGGCTGGTTACCGGCAGGTATTTGGCCGATTGCAAAAGCGCCACATTCCGCTGTGGTACTTTGGTATTGTTAATATTCGAGTTGGTGACATTGAGCCCGAATTTTACCTTGTCGTTGAATGCCATTTGCTCAATGGCCATACGGGCAACGATGCGTTTTTGTCCACTGCTCCGTAAAATTCCTTGTTTGTCAATGTAAGTCAGGCTGGCAATGTAGTTGCTGCGTTCGGTTCCTCCGCCATACGATACATTGTGGCTGTGCGAAACGGCAGCCGAGCGCTGAATCTCCTGCTGCCAATCGGTATCCGCCCCATGGTCATCTTCAGGAGCCAAAGTCATATTGTTGGTGTCAAGGAAAGATCTCAGCTGGCTGGCATTCATCAAGTCCAATTCGTTTGATACGGTTTCGAAGCCGATGTATCCGTTGTATGAAATTTGTTCCTGGTCCTTGTTCCCGCGTTTTGTGGTGATCATGATCACGCCATTGGCTGCCCTGTTTCCATAAATGGAAGTCGCTGCGGCATCTTTCAACACGTCCACGCTAACAATATCGTCCGGAGCAACCAGCGAAATATCGGCGCCGGGAACACCATCAATGACATAAAACGGGCTTTGCGAACTGTTAATGGTCGAAGCCCCGCGCATGATAATCGTCGCGCTGCGTGTTGGGTCGCCACTGGCCGAAATATTCAAGCCCGGCACTTTTCCCTGCAACAACTGCCCGACATCGGCAATGGCTCCGCGGTTTAGCTCATCAGCTTTCACGGAAGTAACGGCACTTGAAAGATTTTTACGCGAATTCTTTCCATAGCCGATGGCCACCACTTCATCCAGCCCAATCACATCGGCCTGCAAAGTAATTGTCAACTGCCCTTGTCCGGTGTACGTCACTTCTTGCGATCGCATTCCAACAAAAGAAATAACCAATACCGGATTGTTTCCCGACACTTCCAGGGTAAAGCGGCCATCCATATCGGTAATGGTTCCGTTGGTTGTGCCTTTCAGAATGATGGTGGCCCCGGGAATTGGATTACCATTTTCATCGGTTACCGTCCCCGAAACCGAAGAACCTGCCTGCACGGAATAAAAATCGTTGGTGGCCGATTCAGGTTTCAAAATAATCTGACGGTCGGTAATGGTGTAGCGAATATTTGTGCCTTTAAACACTTCATCCAAAACTTCATCCACCTTTTTGTTGTTCAGCTTGATATCAACTCTGCGCTCCACATCAATAAACTGGTTGCTGTAAAGAAAAAAGAAGTCTGTACTTCGTTCAATCTCCATGAGTACATCTTTCACGGTCGAATTATTCAGATCAATTGAAAGGCGCGTATCCTGAGCATAGGAATTGACAGCCAACGCCTGGCCGATTACGAGAGTCACAAGTAGTGCTGTTAGTTTCATAATTCTTACTAGTTTCTTGACCTGGGGATAAAACCTACCCGGGCCAAACCTTTTACGATTTTTTTCCATAATTTTGTAATGGTTTGAGTTATACAATTTTTATTGAAGAGATTGTTTATTCAACTAGTTTCAAAGGGAGGATGTGCCAGCATCTTCCCTTTTGTATTTATGCTGTTACATAGGCTTTTCTTTTTAGTTTTTTGAAATCGTGTACTTTGGTTTCACCAATACTGCTGTCGAAGTCGATTTCGTGTCATCCTTCCTCAACGACAAATCTGCCGCTTGCGAAATGTAATTCAACACCTGCGGCAGGGTTTCATTTTGCACGGTCATGGTAAAGGGGTGTTCGCCCAGTTTGCCCGTGGGATCGTCCAAAACAATGTCAGCATTGTACCACCGTTCCAGTCGCAATACAACAGACGACAAGGGATCATTTCGAAAAATCAGCTTGCCCTCCGTCCATGAAATATATTTTTCAACATCGGCAGTCCGCTTAACCAACGAACCCGTTTCTCTCGCATACAGCAATTGCTCCGACGGGCTTAACGCAACCTCTTGGCCTGAACCAGCAAGCTGGTAAGCAACCGCACCTTCTTCCAACACAACCGATGAAAAATCATCATCAGGAAAGGCCGAAACATCGAAACGGGTGCCAGTTACCTTCACCGTTCCGTCGGTCGTTTTCACGTAGAAAGGATTTTTCTTATCGGATGAAACATGAAAATAGGCTTCTCCAACCAGCTCGACCTGACGATTGCGCCTGGTAAATTTTGCCGGATATTTCAACGTTGTTCCGGCATTTTGCCACACTTCGGTGCCATCGGGCAGGGTCGTTTTCAAGGTTGAGCCGAGCGGCGTTTCGAGGGTAATCATGGTATCGGATCCACTGTAGGTTCCATTCTGATAACCCATCCAAAGCGAACCAATTAAAAGCGGAATAAACAAAATGGCTGCCGCACGAACGGCGTAATTGGTCAGGCGTTTCAGCAAGCCCTTCTTGCTTTTACCGCCATCAATGCGCATTTGCTGATGAATGGCATGCAGCATTTTACCCAACTCTTTCTCATCCAGTTGTTGCTGAAACGAAGGTGTATTCTGCCAATGTTCATACAACAGCAGCTCAATCTGATTTCGGTAATCTTCGCGATGAAACAATTGAATCAACTCATCCAACTCCGGTTCGGTGCAGGTGTTATTCAAGTATTTCTGAATCAATGAAATTATTTTCTGCTTGCTCTCCATAAATCATTCTCAAAAAAAGTGACCGGTTTATCCCGCCGTTAACTTGTGCTTTTCGGAAGGTATTACGCAAAAACGCAAACTACCCCCCAAAAAGAATTCATTTTTTTTTTGAAATATCCTTGTGGAGATCAAGCAGAAATGCTGGATTTCGTGAGATTCAGGACAAATAAGAAAAAATGCTAATGTTTTTCCTCGGGTTCAATGTAGGGGATGGTAAAGCGGAACGTGGCGCCTTGCCCTTCCTCGCTCTCCACCCAAATCAGGCCGTCGTTCTTTTCAACAAACTCGCGGCAAATCACCAACCCCAATCCGCTGCCCGTTTCACCGGCGGTACCGGCGGTCGTGGTGTTCTCTTCGTAGTTGAAGAAATTGTGCTGCTTTTCAGCATCAATTCCAACGCCCTGGTCAATGACAGAAATCTGGATGCTTTGACCAATCTTTTTTCCTTCGATCCGAATGACCGTGTTGGGGTATGAAAATTTGATGGAATTAAAAACCAGGTTTCGAATGACCGTGGCAATCATGTCTTTATCGGCAAATACCATCAGCTCATGATCAATATCGACCTCAATCGTTTGGGATTTTGCAGCCAGGTTTGGATTGGCCAGGCTGACCACATTATCAACAATTCGCTTTAAGTTGAAGAATGTTTTGTACACTTTGATGCGGTTGGTTTGTGAACGTGTCCAGTACAGTAAGTTCTCAAGCAGGGCAAAACCTTGCTCGGTGGCATCGTTCAGGTCGGTAATAATCTGGCTCAGTTCCTCCTTGGTAAATGAGTCGAAATCAGATCGCAGTAAGCTGGTATAACTCACCAAAGCATTAAACGGATTCTTTAAATCGTGTGCAATAATGGAGAAAAAACGGTCTTTGGCCACATTCAGCTTTTTCAGTTCGCGGGTTTTTTCGTGTAACTCCCGGGCCAACAGTTTTTCTTTTCGCAGCAAAACAAAAAGCACGATTAAAAATGGAATCACCAGAAAAAGAATCACATACAGGTACACCTGCATATTTTTTGTGCTGCTTAATAATTGGCGTTGCAACCGATTTTCCTGCTGTAGCTCAAGGATCTCGCGCTGTTTCTTTTCAGCCTGGTATTGCGCTTCGAGCTTACGAATCATGTGATCCTGCCGCTCCGAGCTTAAACTATCGTAAACCTCATTGTACTTGCTGTAGTAGTCGAAGGCATTTTTGTAATCTTGCACTTCTTCATAATAGATCGACAGATTGCCATAAATATCTCCCTGAAAAGCATACAGATTCAGCTTGGCTGCTATTTCCAGCGCTTCGTGAAAATACGCCAACGCTTTCGGGTATTGTTTTTGGTCGAGATACACCAGCCCCATGTTATTCTTCGCGAAAGCAACACCACCCAAATCACCGGCCTTTTCATATAAATCAAGCGCCTGCTGATAATATGCCAGACTTTCGTCGTAATTTTTTAAATCGTAGGCCAAGGTTCCCTGGTTGTTTAACACATGGACCATTGATGAGCTGTCGTTTAATTTTTCAGCGAGTTGATAGGCGCGGTCGTAGTTTTTACGGGCCAGCTCATACTTTTTCAGATTTTGATAGCTGATTCCCAGGTTCAGATGCGAACCGATCAGCCCTTGCTCGTTATTGCTCAAACTGTCAATCCGGTACGACTCGGCGTAAAACGAAAGCGCGCGGTCAAAATCCTCCATCTCATCAAAAATCATCCCCAGGTTGTTGTAGAGTTTGGCGGTTTGCCTCGTGTTGGGCTTCTTATCCAACAAATTTAAGCCCTTGTAAAAATGATCTGTTGCTCGCTCAAAATCGCCAATATTGTAGTTCGCCAGCCCCAGGTAGTTGTAAATATTCACAACGAGCGAATCATTTTTTTGGCTGGTGGCACTGTCCAATGCCTCTTGCAAACAGCTAAGCACAAAATCATGGTAATTAATGGAATCCAGGTACTGGTCAGAAATGTCAATCAGCAAGGCCAATCGGTTGGTTTTATTCTCTTTCAGCACCGCTTTCAACGAGTCCAGCTTGGTCGTCTGCGCAAAAACAGAGCCCAACGTAACGAAAAACAGCACCAAAGAAATCAATTTCTTAAATCTCATGAACCACTAAATGAACCGATTTGAACGCAAATATAAAACAAAACAGGCAAGAAAATGCGAATTTATTACACGAAGCATATGACCGTAAAAAATATGTAAGCGAAAAATGGTTTTCCGACATCGGAAGCTTTTCTTTAACAGGCTAAAATTCTTTGAAATACAACAGATATTCCGTAATTCTGTTAGCAAAATAAACACCTTAATTTTGTGAAAATATGAAAACGCAATCAGCTCAAACTTTCATTGATCGTGAAGCACGATTTGGGGCACACAACTACCATCCACTACCGGTAGTTTTGGAGCGCGGCGAAGGCATTTATGTGTGGGATGTAGAAGGCAACCGCTACATGGATTTTTTAGCGGCCTACTCGGCGGTAAACCAGGGACACTGCCATCCGAAAATTGTTGATGCCCTGACAAAACAGGCCGAAACCCTGGCCTTAACATCACGTGCATTTTACAACAATGTGCTGGGCGAATGGGAAGAGTATATGTGTAAGCTCCTGGGCTACGATAAAATGCTGCCGATGAACTCGGGCGCCGAAGCCGACGAAACCGCCCTCAAATTAACACGGAAGTGGGCATACAAAGTGAAAGGCATTCCGCGCAACGAAGCCAAAATTGTGGTTTGCAACGGAAACTTCCACGGACGCACCATCACCATTGTCTCCATGTCGTCAGATCCGGATGCCTACAACGACTACGGCCCCTATACGCCGGGGTTTGTCAACATTCCGTACAATGACCTCGAGGCTCTGGACCAAGCGCTGAAAGATCCGAATGTAGCCGGCTTTTTGGTGGAGCCCATTCAGGCCGAAGCCGGTGTTTACGTGCCCGAAGATGGATTTCTGAAAGAGGCCTCGGAACTCTGCAAAAAGCACCGGGTGTTGTTTGTGGCCGACGAAGTACAAACCGGATTGGCCCGAACCGGCAAAATGCTGGCTTGCGACCACGAGGGCGTTCGTCCCGACATTCTGATCTTGGGCAAAGCCATTTCGGGCGGCATGTTTCCTGTATCCTGTGTTTTGGCCGATGATGAAATCATGATGACCATCAAACCTGGAGAGCATGGATCAACCTATGGTGGTAATCCCATCGCCGGGAAAGTGGCCATGGCGGCCCTGGATGTGATTGTAGATGAGAAGCTGGCTGAAAATGCGGAGAAAATGGGCAAGCTGTTTCGCAGTGAAATGGAAAAGATTGATTCGGAAATGATTGAAATCGTGCGCGGGAAAGGTTTACTCAATGCCATTGTCATTAAACCCGTAAAAGGAAAAACAGCCTGGGATGTTTGCCTGGCCATGAAGGAAAATGGAATTTTGGCCAAACCAACACACGGACACATCATCCGCTTTACACCGCCACTCATTATTAATGAGGCACAGATGATGGAAGCCATTGGGCGAATTAAGAAAACCTTTGACGAATTTGGGCTTGATTAAAAAGCAGCTTACAACTTGCTGACGCAAAAAAGGGATACACAATGAAAGGGAATGATTTTCAAAACGCCCGGGTACCCCAAACAAACAGAGGCCGGTTTATTTTTACCGGCCTCTCCAATTCAGTTCTTTCGTTAACAAACGAATCATTCCTTAGCTTTCATTTCCCGCTTTGCCCGCTTTTCCATTCGCTTTTCTTTCGGGGTCTTTAGCGGCTCTTTCTTGACGCTCTTCTTTACTTCGTGAATCTTAGACATGACATTCAAATTTAAAGTGAACAATCAACTTTGATGAAAAGCCCTGCCTTTTCATTAACTGTAAAATTACAACATTAATTCATCCGATGTAATCCTGATGATCAATCATTTCCAAGATAAAACGAGATCACATCAGCCACCGGTCATACCAGGCTGTCACCGCCTCATAAATTTAATCTTCCTCGCCGATTCACTGTCAGCAATCAATTCGGCCAAACGCTTTTCACGGGTTGCAATTTGCTTAGCACTCATCACCCAATTGATGGCTATTTTTTGATAGGACGGCGGCATCGTTTGGAAAAAGTTCCAGGCTATTTTCTTAGCTCGAAACAATTTTTCAAACTCATCCGGCAGCTGAGTTACTTTTCGCTCATAACCGTAAATTTCCGATCGGCTTGGCTTGCGGATTTGAAAGGCAGCCAAGCCCGACGGTGTCATCAACCCAAGCTTGGTTAGCTCATGAACCTTGCGAATGTTGACTGCGCTCCAGTTGCTATTGGGACGGCGTGGTGTAAACCGATTCATGTAACGTTCCTCGTCAATCGACTTGCGAATTCCATCAATCCAACCAAAACAAATGGCCTGGTCAACCGACTCGCTCCAGTTCATACTCTTTTTCCCGCTTTTTACCTTGTAATAACCAACCAGTACTTCGCTGGCAGTTTTGTGGTTTTCCTCGAGCCAGCACCTGAATTCGGCAGCCGATTCAAAAAATATCGGTTGATTGGTCATTTTCATTTTCGCCTTCGTTTGAATCCTCTATAAACAGGCAATTTGCTTGAATTGTTTGTCCAGGGGTTCTGTCTCGACTTGAGCTTACCTTTTACACCAAATCCTAATTCGCCAACTTAATTTCAACCAGTTGCTGGATGTCGGGCAGCTTTCGTTCATCGCGTACGTCAATTTGTATTCCGCGTCCTTCAGCATAAACACGTGCCTGTAGCAATTCCTGTTTTATTTCGGGAGCCACCGTGCTTGCTAAAACCTGGTCAGTGGCTTTTTGCCCAAACACAAAAGCTACCTTAAAGTAGCCTTGGCGGGGCAACAAATAGGCAATGGCCCTGCGCTTATCCTTGATCCGAAAATTCCAGCCATAATTTTTCCCCGAATAGGTCCACTGCTCCACCCCAGCGGGGTATTTTTCCAGAATAAACATCCGGATCTGCTTCCAAAGTTCATAAGTTTCGCCCAGCGGAGCAACCAAATCATCGGGAATTGGCTGTCGGGCTTTGTCGGTAAAAATACTGATGGTCATTTTCGTTTTATTACTTGTAGCGGGCAGCAGTACTACAACTCAATCTTAGCGCCCATCACTTTCAAAAACTCCCGTATAAAAGCGGGGTGTGCGGGCCAGGCCGGTGAAGTAACCAACTTACCATCAACAAAAGCACCATCCACCGGAATATCCTGATATTCGCCACCAGCCAGCGTAACTTCGGGGGCAACTGCCGGATAGCAGGTGAGCTTGCGGCCTTTCACTACGCCGGCAGCAGTTAATAGCTGAATACCGTGGCAAATAGCGGCCACAGGTTTATCTGCTCCAAAAAAGTGTTTGACAATTTCAATAACTTTTGAATTGAGCCGCAAATACTCCGGTGCCCTTCCTCCGGCAATGACCAGCCCGTCGTACTGCGTGGCATCAACATCAGCAAAACTGTAGTTTAAGGTAAACAAATGCCCAGGTTTTTCGGAGTAGGTTTGGTCGCCTTCAAAATCGTGAATGGCCGTTTTTACCGTTTGTCCTTTCTTCTTGTCGGGACAAACAGCATGCACTTCGTAACCTACCATAAGCAGCATTTGAAAGGGAACCATGGTCTCATAATCTTCGGTAAAATCGCCGGTTAAAAACAAAATTTTCTTCATTGGTTTGTGGTTTTAAGGGTTATCAAACGGGGTGGCGCTGGCCAATTCGGCGGCTGGAAACATGCCGGATCAACATGGCCTGTACGCCAGAAAAAAATTCACTATCAAATTTACCACTTTCCTTTGAAAAATACACGGCGATTCCGATTACCTTCCGCCCCCATCGCTGAACCGCTTACCAGCACTATTTTGCCTTCAAATAGCGGTCAACCCCAAACGACCCGGAACAAAAATTCTTCCGTCTGACTGCTGGAGGTTTCCGTCTGACTGTTGCAGGTTTCCATCTGACTGTTGGAGGTTTCCGCCTCAGTGTTGGAGCTTTCCGCCTGACTGTTGGGGGTTTCCGCCGGGTTTGGGAGTGTCGCGAAGCGCGTACTTTTTAACCTTGTTGCCAGCGCTAAAAAGCAGGACAGAGCCTTATTCTTCGGTCAGCAAAAGCGACGGAATACCCTCCAGTCCATCGACCGCCACTTCGAAGTTCTTTTTGTAGTTCAAAATAAATAGGCCCCGGTTCATGTAACCACCATCGCGGCTTACTTTATCGAAATAAAACTCGGCCTGATTTAACGCCACATGATGGTAGGGCAAACAATCGGTAAAATCTGTCCCATATTGAAATAAGGCCGACATAAAATAAAAAGCCACATCGTATCCCTGGAAGCTGAACTGGTTGGGTTCGGCAGCGAAATTACGTCTGAAATTACTGACAAAACGGTTAGTCAGGGGCGCCCGGTAATCAACAAAATACGGGTTCAGCACGTGCATGTTGCTGTGATGAAAATATTCGGGTTGAATGCTGTTGTACCGTTGAAAATTCGACAAGCCGACCAAGGTGACCGGGAAATCTTCGGACAGTGAGTTGATGTTGGAAACCGCCACACTCACCTGCGCTTCGGTTGCCGATGGAATGATAAAGACATTTTCGCGCGTTTTGCTCAAAATACGCCGCAGCCCCCAGTAGCCTTCAGCCAGAAAATTATACTCGTGAAACCGGACATCGCGGTCGGCATCAGAAAATCCGGCTGAAAAAAACTTCTCACGACACAAATCAACCAGGGTGGCTTCGGGCAAATGTTTGTACTCACCCATCTCCAGCACAATCAGGTTTTTGTTGAAATATTCCTCACCAATGTAGTCGGCCGTTTCACGCACCAGGTAGTCTTTGGTTGGATTGATTTTAAAATAATACGGACTGTTGTTTTCGAAATTTCCGGCGGCAGACAAAGGCGAAACCATGGGAATGCGGTTGGCATTGGCAAAGCGAACCACCGGCCCCTGCAACTCCGGATACACAGGGCCAATAATCAGGTCCATATTCCGAAACACACTCAGCCTCACAATGGAATCGACCACCGCCTGTTCCTGGTTGGTGTCGAACACATGGAGCTGCAAATTCATACCGGCGCGCTGCAAACTATCTACGGCCAGCAACACCCCTTCATAAAAATGAATGAAGTTCTCGGAACGGGGATAGACCGTTTCCTGCTCGCGAACCACCACGGTATCGTCAGGCAATTCGTCGGGGTTGGAAACCCCGCTCATAAAATCTTCGTCCATCAGCATTTCCTCCCGGGTCATACGCACCCGGTTGATGGTATCGTTAGCCGCCAGGTACAGGGGCAGCAGCAGCGCCACATCGTATTTTTCGGCCGAAGCACTGAAATTTGGCTGACAGCCTTCGGGCCGTTCCATGGCCGAAACCTGGAGTGCAAAGTCATCTCGATTAAAGCGTGGTGGCTGAATTTTTTCCTCCCGGCCGGTTGCCATCTCCCGCGGTTCCTCCGTCTCCAATTCCGGTTCCACGTCCGTTTCCTTCGGAATCAAAACCGTTTCTCCGGCCATCAGTCCGCGGTAACCCAGCACTGGGTTGCTTTTTTTAATGGCGGCAATACTGACATTATACGTGTTGGAAAGACTGTAGAGCGTTTCGCCACTGCCGACGGTATGTTTGTCAAAAGCCGCTTCATTGACCGGTTTAGCCTGAATATCCGGCATTTCAGCCGAAACAGGCACTCGAATGCGCAAACCGGCCTGCAAGCCATGCGCCAGGGCGGGATTGTACTTTTCCAGGACATCGCGGGTAACGTTGTACTTTCGTTCCAGGCTCCAGAATGTTTCGCCCGACTCAACCAGGTGCGTAAAAAAACCCGCGGCAGGACGCATCAGCTGGTCCTCCGACAGCTCTGCTTCCGGAATGGTCAACTCCATGCCAATGCGCAGCCCGTCTTTTACCTGCGGGTTGGCTTTTACCAAATCGGCAATCGGGCGATTGTACTTTTTTGAGATGGAATACAGGGTCTCGTCCCCAAGCACTTGGTGCTTTTTTGTCCCTGACGCCGATTGTTCTTCTGCGGCCAGAGCACGCTGCTCTCTCTTGGCTTCGCGAATTCGCTTCAAATCATCGGCATCCGGAATCAGCAGCGTCTGGCCTCTTTCCAGTCCTTTTCCTTCCAGCTGCGGATTGTATTTCAAAATATCTTCAACGGTTACATCAAAGTCTTTGGCAATAAAATGAAGCCCATCGCGACGCTTGACTTTGTAGGTTTTAAACGAAGGCAGTTCATCGGGTTGTGCCGAAGCCACGGCTTGTTGCTGCGGAGCCTCTTTCTTTTTAGTTTCGGCTACCGGTATTTTCAGTTCCTGACCGGTTTTCAAACCAAAAATTAAATCCGGGTTGGCATTCAGCAACTCCCGTTGCTCCACCGAATAGGCTTTGCTGAGCGAAAAAATGGTTTCCCCTTTTTCAACCACATGAATCCGGTAGGTTTTGCCATCCTCCTGAATGCGACGTTCCTGAGCCTGCAAGCCAAGCGTATAAAAAAACACCAAAAGGGTGATGATCAAGCGTGTTTTCATTATTTTTTAGTTCGATTTAAAAAACCAGCAAGCATGGCGCTTCCTGAATTGATTCCCCAAAAATAAGGTTTATCAACCGATGTACACCCCAAGAACGTGTTAAAATGTTTTTAATTGTCTATTTCGCCATGCGGCTTTTAGAAGTCTTTTTGCGTGAAATATTTCATAAACTGGGCGCGTTCGTACAGGGCAACATGCTTGTCGCGAATGGCCAATTTCCCTTTAAAGTCGTCAATTTTATCGTAGCCTTTTGCATCCATCCAGGTGGCAATTTCCTGGTTCATGCCGGCTATTGCCTCTGTTCCGCCATTGTACAATACCGAAGCAACCTGAACAGCCGACGCTCCGGCCAGCAGAAATTTAATTGCCGTTTCTGCTGAATGAATTCCTCCGGTAGCTGCCAGCGGACAGCTCGTTTTCGACGAGAGGATTCCGGTCCAGCGCAAAGGCAGCAGATAATCGGAAGCATGGCTCAGCACATCAGCCGAGATCATCTTCTCATTTTGAATGTCAATATCGGGCGAATAAAAACGATTGAACAGGCTGATGCCGGCAATTCCGGTTTCAGAAAGGGCTTTGATCATCGCGGCCAGGTTTGAAAAATAATGGCTGATTTTGATTGTAACCGGAATGGAAACCACCTCCAGCACTTTTTTCACGGTATTGAAATAAAATTGCTCGTTGGCTTCCCCGCTTTTTTCAAGGTTGGCGGGCAACAAAAACAAGTTCAGCTCCAGGGCGTCGACTCCGGCTTCTTCCAGTTTCTTTGAAAACAGCACCCAGTCCGACTCGCTGATACAACTCACGCTGGCCACAATGGGCACTTCCACAGCTTGTTTTGCTTGCCGGATCAAACCGGTATAATCTTTCAGATTTTCATCTTTAATAATGTAGTCGAAATAATCCAAATATTCCGGATCGGGCTCCAGCGCTTTTCGCTGCGACAATTCTTCCTGCAACTGGGTGTCAATTTCCTCTTCATACAGCGATTTCAGGACGATCGCTCCGGCTCCGGCTTTGGCCAGTTTCTTAATTTGTTCCAAGTCACCAGTCATGCTGCAGCTGGCGGCAATGACAGGACTTTTTAATTCTAATCCGAAAAATTGAGTTGCTAAATTAGCCATATGCTTGATTTTTTGATTCTGGATACTGGATGCTTGATGCTCGATGCTTGATGCTTGATACTCGATACTGGATGCTTGATCAGAAACAGCTAACTGAGCTCAATCAGCGTTCTTAATCGCTGATGGTTCGCTTACTAAATTATTCTGTTTTGTTTGCAGATACTGGTGCATGCCTGCTGCCGCTTTGCGCCCGTCGCCCATGGCTAAAATCACGGTTGCACCACCGCGAACGATATCGCCACCGGCAAACAAATCGGGAATGGAGCTTTGCATGGTTTCAGGATCCACTTCAATGGTTCCCCAACGGCTGACTTTCAGCTCGGGCAACTCCGAAGGGACCAGCGGATTTGGCGACACGCCGATGGCCACGACCACCACATCGACAGGGATGTCGTATTCCGATCCTTCAACCACCACCGGGCGACGGCGACCGGAAGCATCAGGTTCACCCAGCTCCATCTTTTGAAGCCGCATGCGGTTCACCCGTCCGTTTTCGTCAGCGAAATATTCAATCGGGTTGTTCAGGTTCAAAAATTCGATGCCTTCTTCTTCGGCATGCAGCACCTCTTCGACCCTGGCCGGCATTTCCTCGCGCGACCGGCGATAGACAATCATGGCCCGCTCAGCGCCCAAACGCTTGGCTGTGCGCACCGAATCCATCGCGGTGTTGCCACCGCCAATCACGGCAATATTTTTACCCCGGAGAACCGGCGTATCAAACTCACTTTTGGCTGCGTTCATCAGGTTCACGCGGGTCAGGTATTCGTTGGAAGAAAGAATTCCGTTGAAATTCTCGCCCGGAATATTCATGAATCGCGGCAGTCCGGCTCCACTGGCCACAAAAAAGGCTTGAAACCCTTCTTCCTTCAAATCATCGAATGAAGCTGTGCGGCCGACAATAAAATTCCGTTCGAACTTCACTCCCATTTTTTCAAGACTGTCCAGCTCAATATCGACCACCCGGTTGGGCAAACGAAACTCAGGAATCCCATATTTCAGCACACCACCGACTTCGTGAAGCGCTTCGAAAACGGTGACGTCGTAACCCAGTTTGGCCATGTCGCCGGCAAACGACAAAGACGCCGGCCCCGAGCCAATAGCAGCCACCTTGATATTATTTTTTTCTGCCGTTTCGGGCACTGAAATGCTTCCGCTGTTTTGTTCAAAATCGGCGGCAAAGCGTTCGAGATACCCAATGGCAACCGGTTCTTTTTTCAGTTTCAGTGTGTAAAAACACTGCGCTTCGCATTGCTTTTCCTGTGGACAAACACGCCCGCACACCGCTGGCAAGGCGGACGTTTCCTTGAGGGTCTTGGCTGCTTCGTGCATTTCGCCCCGTTCGATATTTTTTATGAACTTCGGAATGTTGATGCTCACCGGGCAACCTTCAATGCAGGTTGGATTCACACAATCCATGCAACGCGAAGCTTCCGTTATCGCACTGGCTTCATCCAGGCCTAGGTTTACCTCCCGATCCTGGTATTGGATTCGCTCGATTGGATCGAGCCCGGGCATTTGTACCCGCTCAATCGTTGTGCGTTCTTTATTTTTTAGCTTGGTTCGCAGTTCGACTCGCCATTCTTTTTCACGTTCTATTTTCAGGTATTCTTCCATTTCGTTTTCGATTTCAAATTCCGGTGGTTTACTTCTTCAACAGTTGGCTTCAACTTCATTCAAACACCACACCCAACCCCCAATGAGTAATGACCAATTATCCAATCACACGCTCCCAAGCTTCCTTCTCTTCATTTTTATATCCACCCAGGCGAAGAATCAGCTCGTCGAAATCAATTTGGTGTGCGTTAAACTCAGGTCCATCAATACAGGTAAATTTGGTCTCACCGCCAACACTGGCACGACAAGCGCCGCACATGCCGGTTCCGTCAACCATAATCGCATTCAGGCTAGCTTGAGTGGGTATATTATATTTTTGAGTCAGCAAGGCGGTAAACTTCATCATCACAGCCGGGCCAATCGCGATGCACTCATCCACCTGTTCGCGCTGAATGACCTGTTCGGCACCCGTTGTTACCAGCCCCTTGTTTCCGTAGGAGCCGTCGTCGGTCATGATAATCACTTCGTCCGACCACTGCCGGATTTCCTTTTCCAAAATAATCAAATCCTTGCTCCGGGCTGCCAGCACCGTAACCACTCGGTTGCCTGCTTTTTTAAACCCTTCAACAATGGGCAATAAAGGAGCAATCCCCACGCCGCCGCCGCAAGCCAAAACAGTTCCCACCTTGTGGATATGCGTTGCCTTTCCGAGCGGCCCAACCAAATCCAGTATCTGATCACCCGGGTTCATTTCGCACAAACGGGTTGAACTAATCCCAACTTTCTGCACCACCAATGAGATGGTTCCGGCAGCTTTGTCGGCCTGTGCAATCGTCAAGGGAATACGTTCTCCCTGTTCATCAATCCTCAAAATAATGAAGTGTCCGGGCTTTCGTGAACGAGCAATCCGTGGAGCGTGAACAACCAACTTCACAACCTTTTCAGAGAACTGTTCTTTTTGAACGATTTGATACATGCTTAATCAATATTTTAAAATGAGCCATAAATTCGGCAAGCCAAAAATAACAATGTCTTGGCAACGACAAGCCTCTGATGACGCTTTTGGCCTTATTTATATTCATTCTTAAAAAGCAAACGGAGCTGATTTTTACGCCAGTTTGAACTTATTGTAAAATCTAAATTGAAAACGATCGGTTGGTTCAAAATTCAATTATATTTGAGGTTCGGTTTTTTCAAACGTCGGCTTATTTGCCGCTCACTTTTTTAATCAGGTTTTCAATTCATGGCACACGAATTTATTATCGGGCTAACCGAACATCGAACATTTGGCAATCTGTTTCAGGCTTTTTTAATTGAAAAAAAGCGCTCATTCTACTCCATTGTCAAGTTGGTGAAGTTGCACGATCTCAATGGCTTGAACCTGACCGAAAAAGAAACAGAACTGGTAAAACTCACCAACCAGTACAGCGACGAAACGCTGGTGAAAAAATTCTCGAAGCAAAAAGAGGCCGGCAAGTTTTTTCAGGAAATGGACCAATCACTTTTCCAGGAGCATATCAGCCCTTATATTGACCGGCACATGCGGCAAATTGCCCTTTTACTGATGCAGCAAAACACCCGGCTGTTTTTTAAGCAGGCCAAATACTCGAACCTGTACGAAGAAGATTTGATTCAAGTGCCGGAACAGTTTTCGAAAGCCACCTTTTGTTTTGAACGAACCAACGAAGGAACCCGGTATTCGCTCGAAATCAAACACGCCGGCGAACCCATTAAAATATTGCACAAAAAGCTGACGATCGTTACCAGCCAACCGTGCAGTTTTGTGTGGCAAAACAAGCTGTACCTGTTTCAGCACATCAGCGCCAAAAAACTAACTCCGTTTTTGGAGAAAGAAGTGGTGGCCATTCCCAAAGCTGTGGAAGAAAAATATTTCCGGAGTTTTGTGCTGAATATTGTAAAAAACTACCCGGTGCGGGGCACAGGTTTTTCCATTGAAGAACGAACCAGCGACAAGCAGGCGCTTTTATCACTTGAACCCAATTTAAAGCTCGAAGCGGTTTTTCTTCCCAAGTTTAAATACGGCCAAACAGAATACCTGCCCAACAACAAGTCGTCGGTGTTCGTTGCCCTGGATCATGCAGGTAACCACTATTCCTTTAGAAAGTACGTCCGCGATCAGCAGTGGGAAAGCCAGCTTTTGAATCTTCTGAAACAAATGGGATTGGAAGATCGAAACGGCAATTTCCAGCCCAAAGGCGTTGATGTACTCGACCCCACTGACCGCTTGTTTGAAATGCTGCAATGGGTAAACAAAAACAAAAACCAGCTGCAAGAGGCGGGGTTTGAGCTGCAGCAAAACCAGTTTGAGAAACGGTACTCCACCGAGAACCAAGACTTGCAGGTGGAAATTAAGACCAAAGAAGACTGGTTTGATATTTATGCAAAAGTCCGCTTTGGCGACTACGAAATCCCTTTTATCAAGCTCAAGCGAAATATTTTAAACGGCATTCGCGAATTTGAACTCCCGAATGGTGAAGTGGCCATTTTGCCCAAAGAATGGTTTGCCGAATACGAAGACCTGCTCCCTTTTGTGAAGCAGGACGGGCATACCATGAAACTTAAAAAATACCACTACCAACTTCTGAAAAAGCGGCTTCAGGGAATCGACAAAAGCTTTTTTCAGCGGCTGGACAAAATCAGCGAGTCCGCCTCCGATCCGGTTGCCGTGCCAGCCAACATTCAAGCCAAATTGCGCGCCTATCAGGAAGAGGGTTTTTCGTGGATGTACCGTTTGTATGAACACCAGTTTGGTGGCTGCCTGGCCGACGACATGGGACTGGGGAAAACCTTGCAAACCCTGACCTTGCTGTTGAAACTAAAACGCTTGAAAAAGCAAATTGTCATTCCAAAAACAGTTTCAAACGACAATCAATTGTCGATGTTTTCGGAACCCGAAGAGCCAGAAAATGAACCTTCGCAGGCGGCAACGCTGATTGTAATGCCCACTTCGCTGGTTCACAACTGGGAAAATGAAATAAAAAAATTTACACCCGCGCTAAAAGCATACAAATACGTGGGAGTTCAGCGAAAAAAATCGCTCGACTTAAAAGGCATCATTTCGTACTACGACATTATTTTGACCACCTACGGCACCATTCGCAACGATTATGAGCTGCTAAAAGAGCACGAGTTTTTTTACCTGATTTTGGATGAAAGCCAAAACATCAAAAATTCGGGTTCGAAAACCTACCAGACCATCACCAAGCTGAAAGCCAAACACCGGCTGGTGCTAACGGGCACGCCCATTGAAAATTCGCTGTCGGACTTATGGTCGCAAATCAATTTTTTAAATAAAGGCCTGTTGGGCAACCAAGCCTATTTTAAGCGCGAATTCATTACGCCCATCGAAAAAAAGAACGACCCCGAAAAGCAAGCCAAGCTGCAAACCCTCATCCGGCCCTTTGTTTTGCGACGCAAAAAGGAAGAAGTGGCCCGCGACTTGCCGTCGCTGACTGAGCAAATTCGTTACTGCGGCATGTCGAAAGAACAGCAGACGACTTACGAAAAAGAGAAGTCAATTATTCGCAACAACATCCTGCAAAATATTGAGAAGGAAGGGATAAAAAAGTCGGCCATTGTTGTTCTGCAGGGCCTGACCAAACTCCGCCAACTGGCGAACCACCCCTCCATGCTGAATGACGATGATGAAGCGGAATCGGGTAAGTTTGATGAAATTTTTCGCAGCCTGAAAAGTTTGATGGCCGAAAACCACAAGGTGCTGATTTTCTCTTCCTTTGTGAAACACCTGGAACTTCTGAAGCAAAAAATTGAATCGGAGAAGTGGAAATATTCGATCTTAACCGGCCAAACCACCAAACGCGAAGCGGTGATTAAAAACTTTCAGGAAGATGCCGAAAACCGGATTTTCCTGATCTCGCTGAAAGCAGGCGGCGTTGGACTCAACCTCACCTCGGCCGACTACGTGTTTATTATTGATCCCTGGTGGAACCCAGCCGCCGAAAACCAGGCCATTAACCGGGCACACCGCATTGGACAAGACAAAAAAGTGTTTGTCTATCGGTTCATTACCGAAGGTTCAATCGAAGAAAAGATCCAATTACTAAAAGAGCGAAAATCGTCACTTGCCGAGAAATTTGTCAACTCCAACAACCCATTTCAGGAAATTACACAAAAAGAGATTATCAATCTACTGAGTTAATTTTGCCTCCCGATTGTAATAAAATGAACCATGAACAAACTCATGATCAAAAAAATAAAATAGTGGTAGTTTCGCTGCCTTCAAATCTGAAAAAAAAATCATCGATGAAAATAGCCCGTTTGACCTTTCTTTTTTGCCTGCTAAGCAGCCTGGCTTTTGCACAAAAACAACCACTAACGCTTGAAGATGCCGTATTTGGCAAGTCGGGCCACCTGCGTGCCGAAAAACCACAAGGACTGGCCTGGAGAAACAACCAGCATTTTGTCCGGGTAGAAAATGACACCCTTTTTCAGTACCCCGCAGGCAAAGGCAAAAAAAAGGTGTTGCTCACAAAAAATGAATTGGAACAAGCGGCATCGTTGAGCGGAAAGCTGACCTATTCAAGTTTTCCGGGTTTTTCGTTTGTCAATGAAAATACCATCCGCTTCCGAAAAAGTCAGCAAGTCGTTTTTTTCAATTTGGAAGAAAAGAAAGTCGAAACTCCTCTTGAAATTCCAGATCAGGCTGAGAATCTGGATTTTTACGACGACCAAAAAACCGTAGCCTACACCAAAGGGCAAAACCTGTTTATTTTGAATGAAACAGGTGAACAGCAAATCACCTTTGACGAAGCCGAGGGAATTTTGAACGGCCAATACGTTCACCGGCGCGAGTTCGGCATCACCAAAGGAACTTTCTGGTCATCGACTGGAAAAAAGTTGGCCTTTTACCGTAAAGATGAAAGCATGGTAAAAGATTATCCGCTGGTAAACTACATGACACGCCAAGCTGAACACAAGCCTGTAAAATACCCCATGGCCGGTATGACCAGCCACCAGGTAACCGTAGGAATTTTTGATCTGGAAACCGGTGAAACCAGCTTTTTGAATACCGGCAAGCCGGATGACCATTACCTGACCAACATCAGCTGGGGCCCAAACGATGAATTGATCTACCTGGCCGAGCTGAACCGCGGACAGGATCACATGCAACTCAACCAATACGATGTAGCCACAGGGCAGAAATTAAAAACCTTGTTTGAAGAAAAAAGCGAAACGTATGTGGAACCGCAGCATCCGCTGGTTTTCTCACAAAAAAATAAGGACGAATTTTATTACCGGTCTCGAAAAGATGGCTGGTTTCACCTGTACTTATACAACACCGAAGGCAAGCAGCTCAAACAAATTACCAAAGGCGATTGGGAGGTGACGGAATTTTACGGAACCGACGACCAGTTCGTGTACATTCAGGCAACAAAGGAAAGCCCCACCGAGCGCCATTTGTACCGGGTTAAAATATCCAATGGCGAAATGATCCGAATTGATGGTGATGCCGGAACCCATAGCGGACAGTTTTCTCCCGACAAAAAAATAGTCCTGGATAATTGGCAGGCTTTTGATGTTCCGCACCAAACCGATTTACGGGCAAGCAACGGTAAATTGATTCAAACCATTCATGCAGCACACGATCCTGCTTCAGCCTATCAATTTGGGAAAAATGAAATCCTCACAATCAAAGCCGACGATGGCAAAACCGATTTGTATTGCCGGATGATTTTGCCGCCCAATTTCGATTCGAGTAAAAAATACCCGGCCATCATCTACGTTTATGGTGGTCCGCACTTGCAGCTGATCAACAACACCTGGCACAACAGTGTGAGCTGGTGGCAGTATTACATGGCGCAAAACGGCTACATTTTATTCACCGTCGATAGCCGCGGATCAGCCAACCGCGGTGCAGCCTTTGAAAATATCATCCATCGAAATTTGGGCCTTGCCGAAACTGCTGATCAGGTAAAAGGCGCCGACTACTTAAAAAATCTGCCTTACGTGGATGCTGACCGTATTGGCGTGCATGGCTGGAGCTACGGCGGATTTATGACCCTAAATCTGATGTTGCGCCATCCTGAAACTTTTAAGGTCGGCGTTTCCGGCGGTCCGGTTGTCGACTGGAGCATGTACGAAGTAATGTATGGCGAGCGCTATATGGATACGCCGCAGGAAAACCCAAATGGTTACGCGGAATCCAACATGATTAATCATGTTGATAAGCTGGATGGTAAGCTGTTGATCATTCACGGGGCACAGGACGAAACAGTGGTGATGCAGCACAGCATGAAGTTTTTACGCGAATGTGTCCGGCAAAACAAGGCGGTTGATTTTTTCGCTTACCCAACACACGAACACAACGTGAGTGGCCGGGATCGGATTCACTTGATGCAGAAGATCAGCCAGTACTTTTTCGATTATTTGTAAAACTTATTCGAACCGAAGCACATCAGGCTTTCGCGCCTGGAAGCTGTAAAACTGGCTTTTTGTCCGCTCGCTAAAATCAGCGCCAAAACCACCCACATCAGCCGGATGATTCGGGAACCAGGACAATCGCAGCTGCAAAGTCTGAAACACCAGGTTTTCGTTACGAATACGGACACCAGCACCAATGCCGGCGTAATAGTCTTCGTTGAATATGAGATGATGGTTGGATCCAATGATGCCAAGATCGGCAAATCCGAAAAAAGCGAAATTAAAATCGAGCACATGTTTTGGTGGAAACAGTACAGACTCCAAACTTAAAACCAGGCGCTGTTTTCCGGCTGCCTCCCTGCTCCTGAATCCGCGAATCCCATTATCGCGGTACAACAAAAGGTTTTCCACGTCAAAACGACGAATCCCCAGAACATAGCTCAGCTTCACAAACTGACGAAACCCCTTATTACCAACTGAATACAAGCGAGAAATGTAATTGGTATTGATTTCGAGTTGCCCTTGCTCAAAGCGATTCGAATCAAAGAATCCGCCAAATCCTGCCGAAGCTTGTAAATAGGAAGGCTTATAACGAACGAAGTTTCCGGAGGAAAAATACAAATGGGAATACCAACGTTTGTTGAATTCGTTATCATCGTAACCAACCACCCACTCATGCAGAAATCCTTTTGGAATATCTTCTGTAATTCCGAAGCTGTAAATTAAATGATCTCGCACGTAAGATCGTTTTGACAAGCTCAGGCTGGCCAGGTAAAACTTCGAATCAGCGAAAAATTGGTTGTTCATTGGATCAGGTGCCGGGCGTTTAAAAAAATCATAATACCTCATTCTGCCCGACAAAACCAGCTGCTTATTCCGGTAAGGAGTATCTTTATGTAACTGAAAAGCATAGCCACTCCACAAATCCCAATACCGATAATCCAATTCAAAATCAATCAACACAGGCACATCTTCAATTAAACGATCGGCCCGTGTCCATCGCGAAAGAGTCAGCCCACCGCCCCACTTGGTAGTTGCCCGCAAAAATTCTTTATCAAACACCAGGGTCGTGCCTTCACGCCGGTAGGTATTGGCATATCCAAGGGCGATATTCACAAAATTGCCGCCGATGTTGTTAATGCTGTAGAAACCTTCGAATCCAACATAGGGCACCTCTTCGGCATGGCCCACAATGGCAGCCGATATTTGATGCCCGGCGCCCCACATATTTTGGTTATACATTTCCAGGGTGGCGGCTTTCAATCCGTTAATGTTACCTCCAACTCCAAAAGAAAATACGTCTTTGGTCAAGACCGTCACATGAACAAATTCCTGGTTCAATGAATCCTGATCGACCCAAAAACGAACATCTTTAATAAACGGAAGCCGGCGGATGATCCGCTCATTGTCCAGCAAATACTCAACATTCAGGCTATCACCGGGCTGTACCAAAATATTCTTCCGAATAATGCGCTCATTGGTTTGGGTATGAAGTTTATTGGCCATTTGCCCGAGCCAACTGTGGCTCGTTCGGGCCGTGTCAGCAAACGATGGCCCAATAATGTCGAGCTGGCGAACCCGCACAGAAGCGATGGTCTTTCCTTCCAACGCATTCATGCGCGAAAGCTCCTTCTCAATCAGCAGCTGGTTCTCGTTTCCTTTCCCCGAAACAAGGTTGTCGTACATTAGCCGCGTAATCCCGCTGCGGTACGCCTTGTGCTTTAAACTGTCGTAAAACTGTTCCGACGATGACGAACGATTGAAAACGGAATCAATAGATTGCTCCTGTGCATACGCCACGTGCATCAACAGACACAAACCAACTGCTATGATCCATTTAAACTTCCGCTTCACAAAATTTTCAATTTAAATCTTTTACCTAACAACAAACGTTAAAAACATGCGGTTGATTATCTTTCAAAAGTGAATCTACCTTTTACCAACCGAAACATACTTGATACATTGCCTTTAAATTACACTAAAAAATGACATGGCGCTAAACCCCGAAATTTATTTAGATAAAACTTTCGCATTCAAATGTAGACTTTTCTTTCATCTGAATTTCAAATCAGCAATGGATCAAAAGGCATCGGTGAATCATTATTATTTTTGAAGACGGACAAAGGATACATCTTGCTTCGTTCTGTGCCCTCCACTCCCAGTGCTCCAATTGTTTCCCATCTCCAATATTTCAACTACTTTTACACGAAAATTGACCAACAATCATGAGCGACCAATCACAGCCACGGCCCCGACTGCCGCGATGGATGAAAATGAACTTGCCCAAAGGAGAATCCTATTCGAAGGTTAAAAACCTGGTGAACCAGCACAAACTGCACACCATCTGCACCAGCGGCAACTGCCCGAACATTGGCGAATGCTGGAACCGTGGAACGGCTACCTTTATGATTTTGGGCGACATTTGCACCCGCGACTGTAAATTTTGCGGGGTGACGACCGGGAAGCCACTACCTGTGAATGAGGACGAACCCCAGCGGGTAGCCAAATCCATTCAGCTGATGCAGTTGAAGCACGCTGTCATTACTTCGGTCGACCGCGACGATTTGCCCGATTTGGGTGCCGGTGTTTGGGTTGAAACCATCCGGGCGGTTAAACAGCTCAACCGGGGCACCAAGCTGGAAGTGCTGATTCCCGATTTTCAAGGTAAAAAAGAACTGATCATCCAGGTAGCCAATGCCAGGCCCGAAGTGATTTCGCACAACCTGGAAACCGTGGAGCGACTGACGCCGACGATTCGTAGTGCAGCCAAATATCGTCGTAGTCTGGACGTCATCGCGACCATCGCCGAAACGGGTGCCGTTGCCAAATCAGGCATCATGCTGGGCCTTGGCGAAACCGAAACCGAAGTACTGCAAGCTATGGACGATCTGTTGGAAGTTGGCTGCAAGGTGTTGACCATCGGCCAGTATCTGGCACCAAGCAAAGAGCATTTGCCGGTGGCGGAGTACATTCACCCCGAACAGTTTGAAAAATACCGAACAATCGGACTCGAAAAGGGTTTTTCTTTTGTCGAAAGCAGTCCGCTGGTGCGCTCCAGCTATCGCGCCGAGCAACATGCCGAAGCCTGACCAACTCGAAACCCGAAACCCGAAACTCGAAACTGAAAACTTGAAATTTGGAATTTAAAATACGATGGCAAATTTTAATTACGAAGATCTTGGTCTGAAAGACTATAAAGCTTGTTGGGACTACCAGGAAGAAATTCTGGCAGCGGTGCAAGCCGATAAAAAAGCGAAGGATGCCCCTAGCGAAATCAACCGTTTTTTACTGGTTGAGCACCCGCATGTTTATACCTTGGGAAAGAGTGGGGACGAGCACAACCTGCTGATTCACGAAGATTTCATGAAGAAGATTGAAGCCACCTACTACAAAATCAACCGGGGTGGCGACATCACCTATCACGGCCCCGGCCAGTTGGTGGGTTACCCAATCATCGATTTGGAATACTATAAGATTGGCGTGCGCGAATACATCGAGAAAATGGAAGACGCCATTATCGCCACCCTCGCCCATTATGGATTGACCGGCAGCCGCAAGGAAGGCGCCACCGGCGTTTGGCTCGACGCTGAAATTCCGGCCAAATCCAGAAAGATTTGTGCCATCGGCGTGCGGGTGAGCCGCTACGTCACCATGCATGGCTTCGCATTGAATGTAAACACGGACATGCGCTACTTCAGCTACATCAATCCCTGCGGATTTATCACCTACGGCGTTACCTCACTCGAACGCGAGCTGGGTAAAACAATGGAAATGCAGGAAGTGAAGGAAGTCGTGAAAGAAAAGTTTAACGCGATGTATTGATTGGTGATTAGTCATTGGTAATTGGTCATTGGTGGTTAGTGATTGGATAATTGGTTATTGGTCACTGACAGTCATTTTCATCGCCAGTGGTTGCACATTTGGAATTTGGAATTTGAAACATTCGTCATTAGTTGATTGGTCATTGGTTATTGGTTATTGGTCACTGACAGTCATTTTCATCGCCAGTATTTGGATATTTGGTCCGGCAGCTGCCGGATGGAATTTGAAACCTTGGTAATTGGCTGATTGGTCATTGGTCGATAGATGATTGAAAGAAATAGCAAATGAAAAATTGGAGAACATGATTGATATTGATTTATTGGATGAAAAATACAGCATAGAAGGTGAAGTCGGTTTTATAGAAATGGAAGGCGAACTACCATTCATCAGCGTATCCAACAAATACGCCCAGGCCGACATTGGCTTGTATGGCGCCCATGTGATGAGCTTTACACCACACAAAACCATGGAAGTGTTGTGGATGAGCCCAACGAGTTTTTCCGAAGAAGGCAAAGCCATTCGCGGAGGCATCCCGGTTTGCTTCCCGTGGTTCGGGCCGCATCCGTCCGACCCTGAAAAACCACAGCATGGTTTCGGGCGGCTGATGTACTGGGATGTTGTTGAAACCAAGTCCGAAGCCAATGGAGAAACGCTCATCCGCTTTCAGCTTGAGTCATCCGAAGAAACCAAAACGTATTGGCCCCACAATTTCCTGGCAGAATTGGCCATTACCGTTGGAACAAAATTGCAGGTTGCCCTCAAGGTGACCAACACCTCAGGAGAACCTTTTGAATACAGTGCAGCCCTGCATTCCTATTTTAACTTGTCGGGTATTGAAAACTGTACGATTGAAGGTTTGCAGGGAACCAAGTACTTCAACCAACTCACACAAGATCATGCCGTTCAACAAGAGCCAGTGCTGACAATAACCGACGCGCTCACCCGCCATTATTTGGATACGGAAACGCCGGTCGTCATTGCTGATCCGGTTTTCCGCCGCCGCATCCAGGTGGAGAAAACGGGAAGCCGGGTCACCACCGTTTGGAACCCCGGAAAAGAAGCCGCCGCCCAAATGGCAGATATGCCCGATGATGCTTACCATGCTTTTGTTTGCGTTGAAGCGACCAATGCCTTCAACAACTGCGTCGTACTGGCCCCCGGCGAATCGCACCAAACCATGACGGTTATCGGCTTGGAAGAATAGGCCGTTGACTACAGCCATAAAAAAGGCCTGGCGATTTTCGCCGGGCCTTTTTGTGTCTCTTCGTTCCAACCACTATTTCTTCGCCATTTCTAAAGCTTGGGTGGTGGTGTAATACTTGGTAATCATGTTGGGCACTTCCCACTCCGGCAATTGTCCCTGGGTTAGGAAATCCAGGTACTTTTCAGTCACCTGGGCAAAGTGCGCTTCGTGTCCCACCTTATATTCTTCCGGAATGTTGATGGTCCACAGCTTATCTTCCAGCTTCACGAGTTCCAGGCCTGGGTATTGGCTGGCCAACTCTTCACTGACGGCCTGCTGCAAGTTACCCTCAAAGCTTTCCTGTCCTTCATCCGCAGTAGCACGAACATACACGGTAGGTTTGTAGTTTTCCGCTTCGCCCTGCTTGATAATCACGTCGCACAGTGATCCGCGCATGATGCTGTAGTGGGTGTCACCAGCTCCTTCAGGTGCCTGAAAGTCCCAAATAACCGATACTTTGGCATATTTCCCTTTCAACTTGTAAGTGAATTCGCCGTTGGTGTAAACCTGAAGTTTTCCATCGACCACATCTTTCTGAAGAAAATCCGGAAAGGTATCTTTCTGAGTCACTTTCTGAAACTGATCCAGGCTCAGTTCGGTTGTCCAGCGGCTGGCGCTCACCATTTCCACATCCGACTTTTGAAGCACTTGTTCCGGGAAGGCTTCCCACTGAATCATGTCCACCAGGTGTGTGGTCACATCGACCATGCCTTCGCCTTGCTGCTCGGTATCGAAAAACCAGTCGGGACGCTTGAGCGGATTGCCGGCCACGTACTTGAAAATGTGGTGCACACTTTCTTTGGTGATCGACGGCTCTTCGGCTGTTCCATCTTTCAGCTGACCAAAAACTTCGGGAATCATGGACAATTCACGCTGAATGATGGTTGTGATTTCATAACGCTCGGTCATAATATCATACAGCAGCACATCATTGGCCTCAGCTGCTTTAAACGATTCCTCCAACAAAGCGAAATCAGCTGTGTTGATGGCCATTGGTTTATCTGCAAAAATATTGATTCCGGCAGCGGCAGCGGCTTTGATGTACTCCGTTTTCTTGGCGTTGTTTCCCGAAACCATCATCACATTGCCTGGCTTTTCAGCAAGCATCTTCTCCAGGTAATCATCGCCGGTATAGACTTCACTAACCCAACTGGTTGGATTATCAGCACGGGTATTGAAACCTTCAATGCGGTTCAAATGGTCTTGCACATCTTCACCTTCCGGCGCATAAATATACACCGTGGGATCAATTTGATCGTACATGGTTTTTTGCACCAAAGCTGCGTGAAAATGTCCGGGATCAAGGGTCATCAATTTGACTTCGTTTTTTGCTCCGGTAAACATACTTTGCTTTTCTTCGGGTTGATCTTGCTTTGAACCTCCTGAGCATGCCGATAATAAAACCGCAACTGCCAGTAAGCCATTAGAAATTGGTCGTGTCATCTGTATGGTTTATTTAAAATTTAATTGATTTCCGTTAACGCTAACGATAACAAAAATACGATTTTTTGAAACATTTCATATCAGAAAGATCCGATAAATTCATTACTCCATTATACTTAACAGGTGCGATGTCCGTCAATATCTTTAAAATTGATTTCGTACTGTTCTCCGTTTTGCAGGGTAATCATCGCTCCCAAGGGAGAAAGCCCCTTCATGATCTCCTTGATTTGAATCTCCTTGATGGGCGACAATTCTGCTTCGGTCCACGCGCTGTCATCCCTTTTGTGGAGCATCACAGAAATCATCAACTCCATCGGCGGATTTTTGGCCATGCGCTTTTTGTAAGCGTAGATAACGGTGCTTTCATCAGCCTCCGCATTCCGGTTTTGGTGAACCAGGCTTTCCAGCTTGTCCCAGCCACTGTAAGTGATTAGCGCCACCTGCCGGCCGGGGATAGCAGCAGTAATCACCTTTTTCCCTTCAGCCTCAAACTGCTTCACCACGGCCTTTTCACCATTCAAATGTGGCAAACCGAAATGGCCCAAGGTCAGCTCATATTCGAAAGCCAACCGCGAGCGATCCACGCGGATCACACCGCCAGGAATGGTAATTTCAGCCAAATCTATGATATAGCCGACCCCATTGTTTGGAGGTTTACGCATAATGGCCTGCCGGTATAAAACGCCATTCCGGACGCCGTTGAACAGCATGCTTTGCGAAATGGTGTATGCGCGATTCTTTTCCGAATCATTGGCTACGGCCAGTCCGGTCAAATAGAAGTTGACATCATCGCCACGCACATCTCGCGGGTCCTGGCTGCGATAGCTATATTCCATCGAAGTTCCGCCCTGCGGATTGTGGTCTTCCCAGGGGAAATGGGTATTGTAAACCAATTTCGAATAGTTGGGGTCGTCGTAATAAACCTTACCGGGAACGATCTCCGAGGTGCCCGTCTTTCCATGATTGACCAACACAAGCCCCGGGCTTTCGAGGATGGTCCGCTTCGATTGATCGCCCAAAGTTTCCCACATGCCCTCATTTTCTTTGGCGGTCCAGAAGGGAGAATCGTCGGGCAAAGCCAGACAGATAAACGGTAGAAACATCAGAAATGGACTGCCGGCACAACTGTAGTTTTGCACCATGTATTCTTTCTGTCCGTAGAAGCCAAGGCTCGGAATCTCATTGCAGAAAAACTCCTCGCGGGTTACGAACTGCAACAAGGAACCGGAGCAAAGCCGGCGGGCCCATCCGCCATCCAACGATGTTTTATCCTTCAACATAAAAGCTACCGGGAAAGCGCCCGAAACCCAGGTCCGGTAGCAAATGCTCCGCGACCACATGTTGATGTAGCCATCGCGCCCAAAAAAGCTGGTGAGCGACTCCATCAGCTTTTGCGCCGATTTCTCGATAATTTCAGCAATCCCAGGATAATATTCGTCGCCAAAGGTCCGGTTCCAGATGGTGGTGTAAACAATAAACAGGCTGATGGAGTAGTAATTGTAAGTTTGCTCCAGGTACCAGCCATCGCCCGAGTGGTAAGATGCCACCCACAGCAAGTGGCTTTTCAACAGCTCATCATCAATTTCATAACCGTATTTTTTCAGAAATGAAAGGGTGACAATATTGAAAATCCGCCAGTTGTTTTGCGTGGTCCGGTGATGCGCCCACTTCGAAATGGTGACCACCATCTCCTCTTTTTGCTTTTCGGTGAAATTGGTCCAGATGGTATCCGGCATCAACAGCAGCGTTTTAAACAAGCCGCCAAACTCACAGGTAAACTGGTAGTTCGAGTCGGGCAAGTCTTCGGGCAGGGGCAGCGAATTGGCGTGGCCCGGCGTAAAGGCATTGTAAAGCTGCAAACTATAGTAGTCGCGCAAGTTGATGCCCTTGATCGTGGTTTCCGGATCGACATGAATCAGCGGAGCCGCCAGCGTAAAAGTCCGTTCCAAAGCCTCAAACTCAGCTGAGCGGTAACGCCAGTCGGGCGCATTGGGCTGCGGGTAGGTTTTTCCCGGAACGATTGGAAAATTCAGAGGCGTATCAATCGAATCGACATGCTTAAAGGCCCGCTCCAATAGATATTTGGCCAATTCGATGTAGTGTTTTTTAGTCATCCCGGTATAGGGGCTCAGCTCAAAGTCGGGATTTTTTACTTCAAATGCTTTTTTCATTTTCATTTTTTTACTGCAAAGACGCAGAGACACAGAGAAAATAGAGAAAGGTTTCGTCATTGCGAGGAGTTGGCGTGTAGCCAAAACGGACGAAGCAATCTATTGGACTTAAGCAAATCGATTGCTTCCTTGCTTCCGACACTTCGGAGGCAAAGACGACATCTAAATTCTGAAATAGCTTTTTCTCAAGTCCCAATGCAACTTTGTGTAGTGATTCCTATTTTTTTCTATTAAAATTACCTATCCTTAAAAGGAAATTTCACCCATTCACACCCTCACACAATCCCCAACAAACGCTGTTAGGTACTGCACACGCTGACAGATCAATCCTTCAATCTATTTCAACACATAGTTCGTCCCATACGGAAAACGTTGCGGACGGCTGAGGTACGAATTGGCCTCATCGTCATTCTTGAAACGCTCTGCAGTCGGATCCCATTCCAGTTTTCGCGAAAGTTTCATGGCGATATGGCTGACCAAACAAACGGTACAGGCACGGTGTCCAATTTCAACAGGCGAAATCGGTTCTTTCCGGCTTTGGATGCAATCCAGCCAGTTACCATGCTGGTTATCGCTCACATACAAATGGGTTTCATTCTCCCCAATCTTCGAGTTCAGAATTTCCGGATCACTGGCATCCAGCGCTTTGGAGCTCTTCTCTTTATCGACCGGGTCGCTGGCTGATGCCACATAGCTGCCCCGCGAAACAAAAATCCAGCCGTCGGTGCCTTCATAGCGGATGCCGTTGGGAAAACCTCCGGAGGTGTACATGGTGATGCCGTTTTCGTATTCCGCCTTCACCATAAAATCGCCATGCACATCCCAAAAACCAAACTTTGGAAATTGCGCCACTGCTTCCACGGAAATGGGGCCCGTGTATTCGGTGTCCATTCCCCAGGCTGCCGAATCAAAATGGTGTTGTCCCCAGCCAGTGATCATGCCAGCGCCAAACTGTTCGCGACGCAGCCATCCCGGACGACCGTAACCTTGCTGCGGATGAACACCGATTTCGGTGTATGGAACTTCAGGCGTTGAACCGAGCCACATATCGTAATTCAAACCATCGGGAATTGGCATCTCCGGTGCTTCAGGGCCCGACGGATCGCCCGGCAATCCAACTTTTACGGTGTGGAGCTTACCAATCCGCCCGTTGCGAACCAACTCGGCAGCAATCCGAAATTGCGGCGAAGAGCGTTGCTGGGTACCTACCTGCAAAATCACTCCCTGCCGGTGAACAATGTCACTCAACTGGCGACCTTCCTCAACGGTAAGCGAAGTGGGTTTCTGCAAGTAAATATCCTTACCGGCCAGCGCAGCTTCAATGGCAGGCTGCGAATGCCAGTGGTCGGGCGTGCTGATCATCACCGCATCAATGTCCTTATTGAGGAGCATCTCCCGGTAATCTTCGTACATTTTCACATCCATGTACTTTTCACCCAATTTCTTGCTGTAAAAATCCTCCACCAGCTTTTTACCATCGGCCATGCGGTTTTTGTCCACATCGCACACGGCAATCACCCGGGCGACATCATACGCCATTGTCTCAGCCAAATCGTGACCACGCGCTATCCGGCCACAACCAATTTGGGCAATGTTGATTTTGTTACTGGGGGCATTCTTTCCAAAAACCGAAGAAGGAACAATCGTTGGAAGGATCATTGTTCCAGCTGCTCCGGCAACTGTATTTCTTAAAAAATGACGTCGTTTCATCGTGCTATCGTTTTATCGGTTAATTATTTATCTTAAAGCTTGGCGGGTGAATCATCGCACTTCAAATCACCCAATACATATTGTGCACCGTCCAGGTAAAACTTCAGGAGTCGGGCATCCTCAAAACTTTGGGCATTGTGCGACGGCGAAACATAGAACACCCGTCCTTTCCCATGTTTTTTGATCCACGACACATATTTAATCTGTTCATCAATCGGTTTCTTCTTATTCGTGAGCTTCGACGTGTCCATATGCAGCAAGGGGCGAAAATCCTTTTGTGCGTAGGCTTTATTGAACAAGTAAGGTTCATCAATATGAACGAAAGCCTCGCCGTTAAATGCTTTCAGCAGCGGATGGTTGGGCTCGGCCAGTTCAAGCGTGATTTCCTGCTGTGGCGGGTGGTAATCGAAGCTTCCGCCAACCATTTCACTAAAGGGCATCGAGTTGTTCTGCATCACAATGGCGCCGTGCACCACCATGAGGCCTCCTCCTTTTTTGACGTACCGAATCAGGTTCGCCTCAAGCTCGGCCGCTTTCTTCGTTCTTTGCTCCGCAGTCAGGCTTTCGTCCTTGTCTAAAACATCCTGAAACAAGTCTCTTCGGGGCCCCACGGAACAGTTGTTATTCAAAACCACCGCATCATACTCAGCCAGATTTTTCTTTTCAAACTTGAAAATATCTGTGCTTACCTCAACGTCAAAGGCGCCCGTCTTTTCGCCCAAAACCTTCATCACGGCATTGGTATGCGGAATGACCCAGTGATCAAAACCTGTAAACAAGCTAAAGACAAGCACTTTTCGTGGTTTCGAAGGCTGAACTTCTGCTTCTTCCGGGGCGATTTGTTCTACTTTCTTAACCCAGGCGTCGTCACACGCAAAGGGCTTGAGCTGGGCCTTTGCTTCCAAAACTGAAAAGACGATTAAAATGCCAAGCAAAACTTGTTTATACATGATTTGATCTGTTTAATGACACAATAAAATTGATACCGCTTCGGGCCCGCTACTCAAAGCTCACTTGCGGAGGAAAAGCAAATGCCTGCCAATATTGTTCGGCTTCTGCTTCGGTGAGTTGCCCGTCGAACACCAGCATCCGGTACTTTTGCGAATAGTTTTTGCCTCGTTCAATCACCCAGTCGTTATGCCTGATGGGGCAAAACTGAAAATACACATCACCTCTTCCCCCATTGGCATCCACCGGCCAAACCCGCATGGGTTCCGGATATTCCCGGTTTGTAGGATGGCTCATAAACAAGATGCCGCTGCGCCCGGGAGCCGATTCGCCCTCAACAATGCACCAACGTGCTTTGGTTCCATCAGCGGTCAGCCGGTTATTTCCTTCGGAAGTGAGCACCGAGCTGTTATCTTTGGTCCATTTCTCGGTTGCCCGAAAACCAATTCCGCCGCCATAGCGGTACGCGTCGAGTAAAATACCCGAATCCAGCGGACTGTTTAAAGTGCTCGTATAGTCCACCAACCAAGCTTTTCCGCGACTATCAATATTCCAGGCACAAACGTCCAGCACTTCACTCAGCGCGAGTTGATCGGCGCCTACAGCGCCAAAGTCGATGTGCTCCTGCAATGCGCTAAATCCACTATAAACAGGCCCTTCCACCTCGGACAAAAAGTTAGCAAAACGGACCGTCCCCTGCCCTTTCAGCAAATTCCAGAAATCGACTTCGCGCCCCTTAATATGGGTTTTGGTCCACGGCCCCCAAATACCGTAATGATGATAGTGGTCGGGCGCCTGGATGCGGGTCAACTCCTCGCCGCCCGGCGACCACAGCGGATGAATGAATCCGGAACGCTTAAAAAGCGGATCAACGCCTTCGGGCGGATAAACTTCCTCCGACTGGTAATGCAGGATTGGCTGTTCGTTCAACACCAACTTTACACCGCCATGGGTTTTCGCAAGAACTATTTTTGAATCGGAAGCAACTGGCTCGGATGCTTTGTACACATACCGGCGACTTTCACCCTTGCGCAATTCGCCGTTCAGAATAAACCACAAGCGGTGGCTCCTGCCCGATTCCAACTGGCTGGCTACGGGGATCTCCTTTTTTCCATCAAGCTGATAAAGCTGAAATTGATGGTTATTCAGCTCCAGGTCTGCTGATGACAGATCCACACTCACCGGACAATCAAGCCGATCATAGTCGCCCGCCAAAACCTGGAACCGGAGTTCCTGCCGGGCAAGCAAACCCGAAGAAAGTATCAGAAAGCAAAGAAATAGTGAAGTTTTTATACGCATAGCCGTCAGATTTGGATTTAGTCAAACAAAAATAGCGCAAAGAAACCATCAATGCCAGTATCATTTTTGCATGAAGATGTATTATTATTGCGAAGATAAAAGATTGAAGATAGAAAAGGCCTGCCCTTTTCAACCACCCGGCACCCCGCATAGGTCATCCAAGTCCGTATCATTGAATGATCATTTCCAACGGTTTGGCACTCTCCAAGCAGCTTGCGCCCGGTTTTTAAAACAATCAGGGCTTCACTTCTCAGTGAAACCCTGACTCGAGCCAAAACGCGCTGGTGCTTGATTTTATGGAGCAAGTGACGCTATTGAGCGGGTGACTTCGAGTCACCCGCTCAATAAAACGGCACGGCTTAGTTGTTCGTCGGCTGGCCGGTAGGCGTGTCGTAAATAACGTAGTCGTTGTATTTGGCTTCGTTGGTATCTTCCCATATTTTTTTGCCGGTATTGCAGTATTTCACAAGCAGCGTGTAGATTTCGTTGGCTTTTTCCACGCGGTTTTCGGTGGCAATGTCACGGTCGGCAATGGCATCTTCCTGTATGCTCAGGGCCTGGTCATAAATCTCGAGCCGTGTGTTTAGTTCATCCAGTACTTCCTGTGTCAATCCTTCGCTTTCCAGCTCGGACAACATCGACTGGGCTACGCGGAGCACCCGCCGTGCCGTTAAACTCAGCTTGCCGCCGTCGAGATCGCTGAGCCCCGAAACCCCAAACTTGCGGTACTTGCCCGACTGGCTGCCAAACCTATTGGCCACGCGCTGCATCACTTCCGACACCGCATCGCGAAGCAGCACCCCTGCCTCGTCTTTCCTCTGGGTGGCCGATATCTGGTCTCCCAGCAGTTCCTCATCGGTCGGAATATCAGCGAAACCGGCGAGCATCACTTTCAGGGCATTCAGCTTTTCCTCGGAAACCCCGTATTTAATAAACTCGGCCAAATCGCGCAGCATAAAGCCGACTTTGGCCATGGCAAAGGTGTACAGTACAGAAAGAGCGATGTTAAATTTAACGGTTACGATTTTTTTTCTCATTTTTTTAATTTTTAAAGTTTATAATTGGTTGGCCTTGAGGCCTGGGTTTTTTCTAATTAATGTCCATCAGTCTAACAATTCGAGTGTCGCGGTTTTCGAACCACAATTTTCGGACTTGTATCGACTGGCTCCACACTTCCAAGGCTTCTTTGCCCCTTTGAAGACGTTGTCTTTGTTAACCAAAAACAAGAAATTGTTGTTGAAATGCTCAGCCGACCACTTGAAACACGCTGCGGAGTGCTTGAAACACGCTCCCGAGTAGTTGAAACCCTCAACGGAGTACTTGAAACCCTCGGTCGAGTAGTTAAAACGCTCAGCCGACAAGTTGAAACACAAAACCGGGCAGTTGAAACACTCAGCGGAGCACTTGAAACACATTTCCGGGGCATTGAAACGCGACTTTCTTGCCCGGGAGCGCGTTTGAAGCTGTTTTTTCGGTATTCGGAGCACTCTTTTGACCATTCCAACGACTATTCCTTGCGTTTGAAGACCTCGGACGACCATTTCAAGGATCATTTCCTGTTATCAAAGAACTTTTGGGGTCGATTCAATCGCACCCGGATTCAATTTTACCCTTCGGAATTGTATCCAAACCGCCAGTTTTTGCTTTCTCACGAATCTTTGCTGCTTTTGAGGTGGATCAGGAAGGTTTCGGACGGCCCGAAACTGCTTACTAAAATAAATCATTATTTGTAAATAGTAAATACCCAAATGCAATGAGGTGCAGAATTAATTTATGTTCTTCAACATGATTATATTCAACCATACAGCAAAACATCCCTGAGCACGAGCATGCTATGCAAAATCGCCATTCTATTATTAAGCTGTTTGGCCAGCAAAACCAACCAAATGGCTTAAAAAAAGAAAATGAAGGAACTGTTTAATAGCAAAAAGGAGTATCTTGGGGGAGGAAAAAAGCTTTGGCGGCAACGGCGATCAGTCCGAAAACATATTTCATCCTTCGGGTTACAAATAGGCAATATATTTGACGATTGACTTGCGCAACGCTAAGGAAAACCGTAACAGAACCAACGAAATACTAACCCATCATGAAACAAATTATCACAGTTATTTTAATTTTGACAAGCTTAATTTCATTCGGACAAAACCCTCAGACTGACGATTTGTGGAAGCTGTATAACTCGCGTGAATTTATGTTGGTCATTAACAAAGCAAAAGCGCTTCTTGATAACCACCCGGACAACATTGACCTAAATTTGATAATTGGACGGTCATACGCTGACCTAGGAGACTGTAAAAATGCCCTCCCTTTTCTCGAATCGACAGTAACAAACGACAATAGCAACTCCTGGCGCAAAGCATGGGCACTTAGCTATCTTGGAACTTGCTATTTTATGATGCAAAACTATAGCAACTCAGAATCATCACTTCATGAATGTATTGAACTGAACGCAACTAAGAATGCAACCAATAGTGCTTACGGACAAACGTTGATTTTTGGGTTCAATGAGTTCTATAAAACATGGAAAACTGTTGAAACTGATAATTTTCGTTTCCATTTTCAGAACATGACCGCTGCTGAAATTGATAAGTATACGTCAGAACGAGAAATGGCTTACAAAGAAATAAATGGCTTCTTTAAAAGTTCGTTACCCAAAAAGATAGATTTTTATGTTTGGGAGTCCAGGGAAGATGCGATGAGAGTTTTAAAAGTAAATTTGGGCTTCTCAAAACCAAACTTTTGTATCGTTCATACACACTACCAACAAACTATTGGACACGAAATGACCCATGTAATTTCGAATTTCACCTCTGAAATTAAAAACAAGACCCGATTTATCAACGAAGGGACAGCTGTCTGTTTTGATCTATCCCGTCAAGATAAATTAAAACTAGTTAAAGACTGGGTTGCAGCAAATAGCAAACAAATCACCATAAAAGATTATTGGGAAAATGGACAAAAATATGCTGAAGAAATTTTATATCCCGTATCGGGTCTATTTATAAAAGAGCTGATCGTTCATTTCGGCGAAGATAAATTCCTTGAGTTCTTTAAAAATCAAACTTATGAGAATGCTAAATCAGTATTTGGTAACGAACTTGACCCAGTAATTGCGGATTTTGAAAAAATGATAAACACCTAAACCATTCTGACTAACTCGCTCAATCCCCCCGCTCCTCGGAATATGCACGAAGGTTAGCGAGCGTAGGCTGGATCGTCCGCCAGCTTGGCTTTAAAGCTGCCATTGATCGGATGACTTCGAGTCATCCGATCAATAGAGCGTAGGGATACGGGCTAAAGCAAACCGGGCAAAAGCCTTGGGTTGCAAGCTGCCACTCAGCGGGTGAGTTGGAGGCGTTACCCGCTGAGTCATGCTGACGAAGTAAAGCGGAGTAAAGTAAAGCCAGTTTTTCCTACCTTTAGCATACAAACCTCAAAAAGCTTCACCCATGCAATTCGAAACCGGGCATTTGTATCACATCTTTAACCGGGGAAACAATTCGCAGAAGCTGTTTTTCACCCGCGACAACTATTTTTTCTTCCTTGAAAAAATCAAAACGCACATCACGCCCCATGCCGATATTTTAGCCTGGTGCCTCATGCCCAATCATTTTCACTTGATGGTGCATGTTAACCGCCTACAGATTGAGCTTAGTGAGCAGGTGACTTCGAGTCATCCGATCAGTAAAATGCGTTCGTTCAATAACTCCATCGCCATCATTTTAAGGTCATACACCCGCGCAATCCAGAAACAAGAGAACATGCATGGCTCTTTATTTCAGGCAAAAACCAAAGCCCTCTGCCTCACACAAACCAATGGCATTTCTCCTGCTTGGTTTCAATCCAAATATGGCGCGATGATCCATGTTGATGATCCGGAGAAGGCCTATCCCCAGGTCTGTTTTGATTATATTCATGCCAATCCGGTCAAAGATGGACTGGTGAAAAGAATAACAGACTGGGAGTTTTCATCGGCACTGGATTATTCAGGGGAGCGGAACGGCAAGCTGATTAACCGGGACCGGACGGCCGAATTTGGTTGCGAGCTCCACTGAACGGTGATTCCGAATGCTGCGCTTCAGAATATATGAAAAGCTGGCAGTGGCTGGATCGTCCGCCAGCTGGCGGATTTGCAATCCGTTAAAACGGAGTCATTAATAGCTTACACACTTGGGACCACGCAATAAAACATCATCAGAATAGACCGACTTCCTCCCCGCTAACGCCCGCGTCGCTACACAATTATCCAGCCAGGCGATACAATCACACAGCAGCGGAGAATTGCCCGGCGCTTTGCTTGACCTATAGACAGAAATTAAAATTTGGCTTCCAGCTTGACACTACTCTGCTGTCCGGCTTAACTTGCCCTTATACCTGCAAATTTCACCACGATTGGTGATTCCCTCCAAAATATAGGAATAGCTTGTGTTTGGGTCGGCTGTATAAAATTTAACGGTTGTCGTTCCCGATTCGTCAATGTTCACTTTTGGATTCCAGTAGACTGTTGACCGCATGTCGGGCTCGTTGGACGTTCGGATAGAATCGACCTCGTACTTGGGCACATAGAACTCGGCTGGTTTCTGATAACCAAGTGGCATGTACTGAATGACACCGGCCAACTTGCGCTCGAAGCTTCCTCCCGCTTTGGTATTGATTAAAATAACACCGCCCATTCCGCCGCCTCCCTGGCTGTAAAATGCGGCGTTGGCACCATTCAGCACCACAATTTTCTCAATTTCTGACGAACCAATTGTTGAAAGAAAAGACAGATCCGCGTTCATTTCATCCAAATAAATTTCGGCGGGCGTACTTCCTCCCCTCATAAAAATCTGGTCGTTTGTGTAACGCACACCAGGTAAGGTTTTGACAATGAAATCAGCCATTTGCTCAACCGGAAACTGCTCAGCCAGCGCTTTTGCGTCAATCACAGTGCTCGATATTCCATATTCCATCATGTCCTTGGTCCGTTGGTCGGCTCCTGTTACCACAAATTCATCCAACAGTATCGTTCGTCCGCCACCTTCAAAAAACATGCGTTGCTGCGCATTCTGGAGTAAACGTTCGGAAGCTGAACTCGCCCTCGCCGACGGCTGATTCAGGTTTGAAAATGAAGGAAATGAATCTTGATCAATCTCAATAAAACCAGCTGGCTCCTGCCTTATTTTGGTATATTTTTGCGACTGAATGGTGAAGACCGTGCTATCCGGAAAATCGAGCTCGTTAAATAAAAACCGCCCCGATTCATCAGCTTCTGCAGAAACTGAAATGAGTGGTTCGACCGCCAACGCGGTGATTGGCACGCCTTCCCTTTTTCCCAAAATCGTCGCCTCGTAAGTGCCTGATATCGTTTGTCCCACTTCGAGAAAATGCCTTGGTTTTTCAAGTTGATTATTAATGACATCGCCAATATCAAACCGCTGCCATCCTTGCGTCAACATCAGCAAATCGAGGTAGTAATTTGTCCGGTCATCATCATTCAAAAAGTAAAAAGCCGGATCTTCAATATGCCCTTTCAAATCCGAAGTCAGCAGTAAATTCGAATAAATATGATCGGCTAAGGAATCAGTTTCAACCACCAAATCATCAGTCACTGACAAAGAAAAGTCGCCAGTTCGCAAGAGCGTGTCTGTTTGCTGAAGATTAATCGAAAGTGTTACCTCTTCGCGCCGGCGATAGTTCGGCTGGTCGGCCTGAACGGAGACACGCGCAGCAGGTTGCTTTTTAACGAAAACCAAGCGGCTGGACACTGGATTCTGATTTCCATCAACCAACACCAGATGAATCATTCCTTCTGGCAAAATTTCGGTTGGAATATTGTAGTGCAACTGCTCAACAAGCTGGGTGAAAAGTAAAACTTCGCACGAATGGGCCACAATATAAAATGGCTTGGGTAAATTTTCGCCTCTTGCACGTATCTGGACCTGCAGAAAATCGCCCAACCATTTAACCGACAGAGCAGCTCCTTCTGATACAACCGGTGGCAAATCAAAGCGCTTGGTTTGCCCTTTTGAATTGGTGGCGAAAGCCGCGTATTCAACACCAACAAGCGGCTTCATCGTAAAAGCGCCCATCCCCCGATGCTCACTTGTTAGAAACGAAACGGTATCGGTTCCATTTTGAAGAATATAGCCCGACACTTCAGTTGAATAACCATCTTGCGCAATGGCTTTAAATGCGACATGGGTTTCCTTTCCCGCCAGAAACACACCGCCTTCGGGGAAAAACTGCAGATCAAAATCTTCTCCGTCCGAGCTTGGAATAAAGAACTTATTCGCATGCACTGCCGAACTGTTTTCAAAAGCCACTTCAACAAACTGATTGTTCAGCCCTTTGTTTTCGCGAACAAAATCAAACTGAATTTTTCCATCGGCCCCTGTTTTACGCTTGAATGTTTCAACTTGATTTTCATCCAAATTTACTTTACAAACGACAGATGCTCCTTCCACGGCATTGCCAAATCGATCAACAAACCAAACACTTGCAGTGGTCTTGCCATCTTCACCCGTTTCATAGTCAATTTCTGAAACAACATCGCTTGGTTGAAAATTGACGATTCGAATGACCTTTTGAAAAAGAAAGTCCGCACCATTGTTTAACATCCAGGTGGTATAAGCCCGAATCGTATATTCTCCTTCCTGAAGTGCTGCTTCCAGTTTGATATGACCGGAAAATATGCCATCCAGTTGCTTAATCTTTTGTCGTGTAACTAACTTTTCGGATTGATCGAACAGTTCGACATAAATAAACCGGCTCCAGGCAAACGGTGCGTGTCCTGTTGCTGTTACCAGGTAGCCTTTAAACCAAATTGTTGAGCCCGAACTGTAGGTCGTCTTATCCAAATGCAGATATAACTTCTCCATAGGCGGACGTTCCTGCATCTTTAGAAATCCGGAAGTAATCGGATCCTCAAAATCCTGGCTAAAAGTTTTCGAACTAAAAAAAGAAAGTGAAAAGCAAACAATAAAATAGCAAAATAGAGGCTTCATGTTGGTCGTAAGAAAGTTTCCATAAATCAACCATAATATTTGCACAATTCAAAATATTCAGAAAATTAATTCTGAAATAAAAGCACAAAAAATCAACAAACAACCTGCGATCAATCACTCGCGATAGGAATCTCCTCAGAATTGAATAATTTTGAAGTCGTTTGTCAATCAGCTGATCAAGCCAACACAACGATTCACCAAAACATAAAATTGACACCAGACATAGAAACCATGAATTGGATCATCATTATTATTGCAGGCCTTTTCGAAGTGGCCTTTGCTTTTTGCCTGGGCAAGGCGAAAGAAGCTACCGGAACCGAAATGTATTTATGGTACGCCGGCTTTTTGATCACCCTAAGCATCAGCATGGCCCTGTTGATTAAGGCCACGCAAACCCTGCCCATCGGAACGGCTTATGCGGTATGGACGGGCATTGGAGCGGTCGGAACGGTTTTGGTGGGAATTTTTGTGTTTAAAGAACCCACCACTTTTTTACGGCTATTTTTCCTGGCGACGCTGATCGCTTCGATTGTTGGACTAAAAGTGGTTTCGCACTAAACCGATGCCGTCCGCAACGCTTAATTTTTAATAACGAAAAGATGAAGCCCTTCCGCCATTAATTGGCTATTTTTGTGGTTTTAAAATCAGAAAATTAAGGACAATCACATGAGTAAAATATTAGAAGTCGCCCCGGAAATCAAAGGATTAATCTTCGATCTGGATGGCACGATTGCCGACACCATGCCCATTCATTACGTCGCCTGGAGAAACGCAGCAGCCCGCTATGGCATCGACTTCAGCGTGGAACTGTTTGAAAAACTGGCTGGTATTCCGCTGTACAAAACGGTCGAAAAACTCAACGAATTATTCAATAAAAACATCGACCCGCAGGAAATGGGCGATGCCAAAGAAGCCGAATACGAAGCCAGCATGCACCTGGCACAGCCCATTGAACCGGTGATGGACGTGATTCGCCAATACCACGGCAAACTGCCCATGGCGATTGGAACCGGCGGCTGTCGCTACCTGTCCGAAAAAGTGATGCGAATTGTTGGTGTCGATCAATACATCGACCAACTGGTATCGGCTGATGAGGTCAGCCAGCACAAACCCCACCCGGAAACCTTTTTGAAATGTGCCGAACTGATTGGTGTAAAACCCCAAGATTGCCTGGTGTTTGAAGATGGAATTCTGGGTATGCAAGCCGCCAAGGCAGCTGGCATGCAGGCCGTCAACGTAACCAACTACTACGAAGTCACTATTGGTCAATAATAAAAAATCCCATGAAATCACACCTTATTCTTTTGGCAATCACGCTGGTGCTTTTTGTTTCGTGCCGGCCAAACCTGCTGAAAAAGAAAGCTACCATTGCTTTTTACAATGTTGAGAACCTGTTCGACACCATTGATGATCCGGCCATTAACGACGAGGAATTCCTTCCGGTGAGCGAAAAACAGTGGAACACGGAGCGCTACAACAAAAAGCTGGAGGATATCGCCAAGGTACTGGGAGGAATTAATTCGGAAGAGCTGCCTGAAGTGATTGGTTTGTGTGAAATAGAAAACCGCAGGGTACTCGAAGATTTGGCTGCCACAGCGCCCCTGGCTTCGGGCAACTACCAAATCGTACACGTAGACAGCCCCGACAAACGCGGCATTGACGTGGCGCTGCTCTTCCGAAAGCGGGAATTCAAACTTTTGTCGCACGAAGCCATCTTGGTCGATCCCGGATTCGAAACCCGCGACATCCTGCATGTGACGGGCAAATTGGGCAAAGATGAATTCCACTTGTTTGTCAATCACTGGCCTTCGCGCTGGGGTGGCGAACAGCAGTCGGAACCCAACCGGATTGTGGCCGCTCAAACATTAAAGCGCAAAGTGGATGAAATTCAGGCTGAAAACGCCGACGCCAAAATCATCATCATTGGCGATACGAACGACGAACCCGAGAACAAAAGCCTGGCCGAAATCGTTCGGGCTATGGCGCCAAACACAAAAGCAAAGCTGTACAACCTGATGATTCCGCTGGATGAGCAAAACCACGGAAGCTACAACTACCGTGGACAGTGGAACATGATCGACAACATCATCGTTTCCGAATCGGTTTTACGGGGCAATGGTTTTGTAGCAACCGATCAGCTGGGGCAAGTGTATCATGAAACGTGGATGGAATACCGAAACAAGAATGGCGCCATGTCGCCCAACCGAACATACGGCGGCCCCAACTATTATGGCGGCGTGTCTGACCACTTCCCGGTTTATTTGAACCTGGAGTGGAGATAGCGGACGGGATGCTGGATGCTGAATACTCGATGCTGGATGCTAGATGCTGGAAAACTTGGAACCTGAAACTTGGAATTTGAAACCTGAGACATGAAACTGAAAGTCATTTCACCATATCAACCCACCGGCGATCAGCCGGAAGCCATTCGGCAACTCTCCGAAGGCATCCGGCAGGGCACGCTTAACCAAACTTTGCTGGGGGTAACCGGTTCAGGAAAAACCTTTACCATGGCCAAAGTGATGGAGGAAGTACAGCGTCCAACCTTAATTCTAAGTCACAACAAAACGCTGGCTGCTCAGCTCTACAGCGAGATGAAGCAGTTTTTCCCGGAGAATGCAGTGGAATACTTTGTTTCGTACTACGATTATTACCAGCCTGAAGCGTACTTGCCCACTACCGACACCTATATCGAAAAGGATCTGTCCATCAACCAGGACATTGAAAAACTGCGGCTGAGCACCACTTCGGCCCTGCTCTCCGGACGTCGCGATGTGGTTGTTGTTTCCTCCGTTTCATGCCTGTATGGTATTGGCAATCCCGAAGATTTTCATGCCAATGTAACCAGTGTCAGCGTTGGAGAAACCCTCAATCGAAACCAGTTTCTGCACCGGTTGGTTGACGCCCTGTATTCGCGCAACGAAGTGGACTTTCAGCGGGGAAACTTCCGGGTGAAAGGCGACACGATCGACATTTTCCTGGCCTATGATGACAAAGCTGTCCGGGTGGTTTTTTGGGGTGATGAAATTGAAGAAATCTACAGTTTCGACCCGGTTGAAGGAAGCACCATTGATGAAATGGAAACGGCCATCATCTACCCGGCCAACATTTTTGTAACCACCAAAGAACGAATGAAATCGGCCATGCACCAAATTCAGGATGATTTGGTAAAGCAGGTTGAATTTTTCAAGGAAATTGGCAAACCACTCGAAGCCAAGCGCATTTTGGAGCGGGTGGAATACGATATGGAAATGATGCGCGAACTGGGCTATTGTCCGGGTATTGAAAACTACTCGCGCTACTTCGACGGACGGGCTGCCGGCACCCGCCCCTTTTGCCTACTCGATTATTTTCCGGATGACTTTCTCACGATTTTAGATGAAAGCCACGTCACCATTCCGCAAATCCGGGCCATGTACGGCGGCGACCATTCGCGCAAAATCAACCTGGTGGAATATGGTTTTCGCCTGCCTGCTGCCATCGACAACCGACCCCTGAAATTTGAGGAATTTGAAGATGTCGTTCATCAAACGCTTTATGTGAGCGCTACACCAGCCGATTATGAGCTGGAAAAATCCGAAGGTATCATTGTGGAGCAAATCATTCGTCCTACCGGCCTGCTCGACCCCGTGATTGAAGTGCGGCCATCGGCCAACCAAATAGACGATCTGATGCATGAAATTAATCTTCGGATTGAAAAGAACGAACGGATTTTGGTAACTACGCTCACCAAGCGCATGGCCGAAGAACTGAGCAAATACCTGATTAACATGGGGATCAAAACCCGCTACATCCATTCGGATATTGACACGATGGAGCGTATTGAAATACTGGAAGAGCTTCGAAATGGCGGGTTTCATGTGCTTGTAGGAATCAACCTCCTGCGCGAAGGACTAGACTTACCCGAAGTTTCGCTGGTGGCCATTATTGATGCTGACAAGGAAGGCTTCCTGCGATCGGAGCGCTCGCTCACGCAAACAGCTGGCCGTGCGGCACGTAACCTCAACGGTAAAGTAATCATGTATGCTGATAAGATTACGGATTCCATGCAAAAAACCATCGACTCGACCAATTACCGTCGCGAAAAGCAATTGAAATACAACGAAGAGAACAACATTACCCCAACAGCCATTGTGAAACCGACCCGCGAAATTATCGGCTACGAATACCGCGGTGACAAACAAGCCGCCTACTCCGGCGGTGCCGACCATGCCGATGTAGCTGCCGATCCGGTGGTGCAGTACATGAGTGTGGACGCCCTGGAAAAGGCGATTGAAAAAACCAAGAAGGAAATGCAGGCAGCCGCCAAAGAGCTCGACTTTATTGAGGCGGCCCGGTTGCGCGACGAAATGTACCGATTGCAGGAAATAGTGCTGAAAAAGAAAGGCTAAGCTGGGCGAACCCGCTCAGCGATCAACCAAAAAAGCAGCCGTATTGATCCTTTCTTATCACATCAAAGAGTCCGGCCAAGTCTTTCACTTCAGGAACTGGCTCATAACTTTCCCATTGACCACTGGCCCGCTTCCAAAAAACGCGCCACATGCCCCGCGATTTAGTAAGCTTGGCCTTGGCAAAAGGGAGATGCATAATCTCATCTGGCTTATTCCATCGTGGACGGATTTCAAAAAGTTCCAGCGTGTTATCTACAAAAGTGAACCCAACATCAACCTTCCCCCGTATTTCTTCTGGCGGTCGCATGGAGTCTACAAATTTTTGAATTTGAACCGCCAGTAAATTGATTGTCCCGGGATTATCTTCCATTTGTTTTGTTTATCTATTTTGTCCAAATATGCCCTACCTGATGTTCAGCGTAGCTACGATGACGACTTCATCAATCGCATTTCCAAATACTTCGATGTAAAACCCAGTTTCTCGTAAAGATAACGGGCCGGATTATCGGGCTCCACATGCAGGGCAATATTTCCTTCGGCCTGATTGATGGCTTCTTGCATCAACTGCTTCCCAATTCCTTTTCCCCTGCGTTCGTTGTGCGTGGCAATGTACACCAGAATGTTTTCAGGAATATAATCTTTCATGCCTGTTTGATTGACAACAACCGCACCCACGACTTCCTTGTTTTCGTAGGCGGCTAAAACAAAGCCACCAAAGGACGGATATTCCTTTAAAGAATAATTCACCGCTTTTTCAATATCGTTTTTGGGATCACCAAAACTTTCGAGGTGATGGTAGAGAAAATCGACTACTTGTTTCTTTTCCTCCGATGTTGGTTTTTGCTTTTCGGTGAAGGTTTTGATTTCAATCATTTTGTTTTTCTTTACTGATTTCTGCTAAACTCAACGGTTATCATCGTAAAAAGTTGACTTTTTCCATGCTCTCAGACCACCACTGAAGCTCTACAAAAGTAGAAAAAATAAAACCTTTTCACGCAGAAAGGGCCTGCCGAACGGCAGGCCCTTGAGAAAGCTACAGACTTAAAGGCTGAAGAAATTATTAATTGTAGGCACTTTCTCCGTGTTCATAAACATCAAGACCTTCTTCTTCAATTCGCTTGGAAACGCGAAGCACTTTGGCTTTTTTCAGGATTGTGAACAAAATCAATCCACACCCAAAGGCCCAGGCAAAGAAGGCCAATACTCCGATGGCTTGAATACCGAGCAAGCCGGCACCATGACCATAGAATAATCCTTCGGATGTTGAAAACAACCCAACGGCCAATGTTCCGAGCGCACCACTCACGCCGTGCACCGAAATGGCTCCCACCGGATCATCCACCTTCAATATCTTGTCAATAAATTCAACGGCAAATGGCAACACAAAGCCGGCAATGGCACCAATCAAAACCGCACCAACCGGGTTTACCGCGTCACAACCAGCGGTAATAGCTACCAAACCAGCCAAAGCACCGTTCAACGAAATAGATAGCGCGGGGCGCTTGTAACGAACCCAGGATACCAGCATGGCAACAACAGCCCCGGCAGCAGCAGCCAGATTGGTGGTTACCGCGATATGTCCGAGCGCTACAGCGTTGTCAGTTCCGGCAGCAGCCAATTGCGAGCCGGGGTTAAATCCGAACCAACCAAACCACAGGATAAAGACCCCTAAAGCGCCCAGGGCCAGGTTGTGACCCGGAATCGCTTTCGCTTTTCCATCTTTACCATACTTGCCGATCCGCGGGCCAATAATTGCCGCCCCGGCCAGTCCAACCCAAGCACCTACAGAGTGAACAATGGATGAGCCCGCAAAATCGTGGAATCCCAGTTCGCTCAACCAGCCGCCACCCCAAGTCCAGTGCCCCGAAACCGGGTAAATGAAAACTGTAATCACCACACTAAAAATCAAGTATGATTTAAACTCAGTCCGCTCAGCAACAGCTCCCGATACAATGGTGGCAGCTGTAGCTGCAAAAACGGTTTGAAAAAACAAATCAGCATAATCCGAATAATTATCGCCATATCCTTCACTCATAAAGAACAAATCAGGCATTCCAATCAATCCTCCAACTGATTCTCCGTACATCAACGTAAACCCGATAATCCAATATAATAGTGAGCCGATGGAGAAGTCCATCAAGTTTTTCATCAAAATGTTTGCAGTATTCTTCGAGCGGGTAAACCCAGCCTCGACCATTGCAAAACCTGGCTGCATAAACATCACCATAAATCCTGCAATCAATAACCACATATTGTCTATGCCTATTTGTAGGCCTTGTAAAGTTTCTTCCATGATCTTTCTATTTTTTATGGTTATTAATCTTCTTTTCCTTTGATGAATAAGGACTCATCACCGTACTCACCCGTTCGAATGCGGTAGGACTCTTCAATATTTGAAATGAATATTTTACCGTCCCCTATCTCACCGGTTCTACCCGCTTTCATAATCGCTAAAACAGTCTTTTCCACATTCTTGTCGCGAACAATAATGGAAAGAATCGTCCGTTCAATGGTACTGGTATCGTACACCACACCGCGGTAAGCGCGTTCTTGTCTTGTTTGCCCGACACCACGCACATCCCAGAAAGAGAAAAATTCAATGCCAGCATCATGAAGGGCCTCTGTGACCTCTTCAAACTTGGTTTTTCTAATAATTGCTTCAATCTTTTTCATCTTGACATGTTTTTTATTTTTACAATGAGATCCCGACCACAATATGGAATTGCTCGGACGACGGATTCAGTATAGCCGTTCCTGAAATGGGCAAGGAAAAGGTGTCTGTAATTTTAATTTCTTTTGAAGTGCCTACACTGATGTTACATACATTGAAATCGCCATCCATGGTATAAGCGCCATCGCCGGCCCCCAACGCAAGGTTTACTGATCCGACAGCCAATCCAGCCTCCAGATAGGTGTCGCTAACGCCATCGCCGGTCATGTATGCTCCGGTGAATGAAAAACTGCCCAGTTCCAAACCAATCATCGGCTCGAAAAAGTGCGAATCGCCATCAAAATACATCGATCCCGGGAAATAATAATCCGTCACAGTCAGTGTCAAGGCAGCGCCTTCGCCCAAATCAAACCCGTAGCTGGCGTACAAATCTGCCTCTGCTGCTTCATCATCGGTAAAACCATATGAACCCCAGGCTCCAATGGCAAAACCGCCTGTACTATATTCAGCCCAGGGCTGCATGGCCGGACCTGTACCAAACTTGGTACCACGCCAAACATAGCTCGAAACAATATCTGCCCCGGTGTCCCAGCTCTGAGCTTGAACGTTGAACGCAAAAGTACTTGCCAGCACAAAAACTAAAATTGAAAGTGTCTTTCTTTTCATGATTCTAAAAATTTAAGGGTTTAACTAAACTTGTTACTAAATCTTCTTTGTTGTGTTTTGCTTTAAAGGTGTGATCAAGAAAAAATGCTCTTTTTTAAAATGACCCCCCCATTATTTTGTGATCTCCGATTCAAAAGTATGGATATTTTTATTCGAGGGTCAAAAACAAAGGGGGTCAAAAATCAATTTAATGGTTAATTAACATTGAAACCCCCGAAAATAAAGGGGTCTAGTTTTCAGAATCGACACTTATTTTGGAAAAATGTCAGATACTAGGGGGGTATTCGTTGAAAACATCATTTTTTTGACAGAAAGACAAGCACCAAACAAGAAAAATGTCAATTTGAAACTATACGCCATCTTTTCTGATGTTTTGATTTTTTATATGACGTTTTTATATCTTTTAGCTGCGCATAGTCATTTTTTAGAATCTTTTTGACAAAACCCCACAGCATCCTGTCAACAGATCAGAAATAAAAAGCACCACATAAGAACTAAACGAACCCGAACGCACACCAAAAAGAAGCATTCAGTTCCCGCAGCCCAATTTCATCAAGCAAACTGTCCGAAAGAGGACCCGACAGCATCAGGCGTCCGATTGTTACAGACTTTTAAAAACCACACCCGACAGCCCGACCCGGAATAGGACTATTCGGAAAAAAGTAATTAATTTGCATGCTCGTTCTGTTCATTGGCCAGGTTTTAACAAAAACACCCGCTAAACCGGCATATTTTAATTTGTAATCCATCTTGTATTATGAAACTTTGGGACAAAGGCACATCTGTAAATAAACTCATCGAAGACTTCACCGTTGGGCAGGATCGCGAACTGGATCTTTATCTGGCCAAATATGATATACTGGGCTCGATGGCCCACACCATCATGCTTCAATCCATTGGCCTGCTTGAAAAAGATGAACTGGAAAAGCTGATGTCCGAAATGAAAGCCATTTACCGGGTGGCTGAAAAAGGTGAATTCATCATTGAGGAAGGGATTGAAGACGTACACTCGCAGGTGGAAGCGATGCTCACCGAAAAACTGGGTGATGTGGGCAAGAAAATCCACAGCGGACGGTCAAGAAACGATCAGGTTCTGCTGGATCTGAAGCTTTTTGCCCGCGAAGAAATTCGCCAACTCGTTGATGCAAGCAACGAGCTGTTCGACACATTAATTACCCAGGCCGAAAAACACAAAGATCAGTTGATGCCGGGCTACACCCACCTTCAAGTAGCTATGCCTTCTTCTTTCGGACTTTGGTTTAGTGCCTATGCCGAAAGCCTGGTCGATGACCTGACCCTTTTACAGGCCGCCTTTAAAATTACCAACCAAAATCCGTTGGGTTCCGCTGCCGGCTACGGCTCATCATTCCCGCTCAACCGGCAATTAACCACCGACTTGCTGGGTTTCGATTCCATGAATTACAATGTGGTTTATGCGCAAATGGGCCGCGGCAAGATGGAGAAGACCGTCGCTTTCGCCATATCATCCATTGCAGCCACCCTGTCAAAACTGGCTTTTGATGTTTGCTTGTTTATGAGCCAGAACTTCGGCTTTGTTGCTCTTCCCGACGAGCTGACTACCGGATCGAGCATCATGCCACACAAAAAAAATCCCGATGTATTTGAACTGATCCGCTCGCACTGCAACAAACTGCAAGCCCTGCCCAACCAAATTACATTAATGGTCAACAACCTGCCCAGTGGGTATTTCCGCGATCTGCAAATTATCAAGGAAGTGTTTCTACCTGCGTTTGACGAGCTGATGGGCTGTTTGAAAATTGCCAACTTCGCACTGGGCGAAATCACCATCAAGGAAAACATTCTGGACGATGATCGTTATCAATACCTGTTTAGTGTTGAAGACGTCAACCGGCTGGTTCAGCAGGGCGTTCCGTTTCGCGATGCCTACATCCGGGTTGGGAAACAAATTCAGCAAGGTGAATACCACCCCAGCAAACAGGTGGCACACTCGCACGCCGGGAGCATCGGCAACCTCTGCCTTCCCGAAATCCAACAAAAAAGGGAAAGGGTTGTCGAATCATTTGACTTTAAAAAGATGGATTCCGCTGTCAAAAAGCTACTAAAATAAGCTGCATCTGTTAATTAAACGTTATTTCTAAAATCAGTCGATAGCAAGTTGATATTTGACCTCTATTTTGTAACTGCGGTGAATCTCACCTGTTTATAAAATAATAATCAGAAAACAAAGCTATTTTTCCATGTTTTCGAACATACACGGTAGGGTTCGCAATTGGATATTACTCAATTAATAGCTATTTTCGCTTTCACTTCATAAGTATTTTACGGGTTTTGCTTAAAGATTTAAAGTAGTTGAAATTTCTTCAATCTACTCGTGTTGTGTCTTGTAGTGACATACAAGACTTGTGTGATAAATATTAAAACGGATAAAGAATGCAGTTAAGATTTCCAAAAACGCAGGGACTATATAACTCTGCCAACGAACATGACAATTGTGGGATCGGGTTTGTGGCGCATATTAAAGGCCAGGCCTCTCATGATATCATCAACAGAGGACTTCGTGTACTTGAAAACCTTGACCACCGGGGAGCAACCAGCGCTGATAACGCAACGGGTGATGGCGCAGGTATTTTAATGCAAATTCCTCACGAATACATCAAGTCAGTCCTGAAGATCAACGTACCGGAACCGGGTCAATACGGCACCGGCCTGATATTTCTGCCTAAAAAAGAAAACGAAGCAGATATCTGCCTGGATATTCTGTCGAAACATATTAAGGAAGAAGGCTTGGAACTGATCAGTTACCGCGACGTGCCGGTGGACACTTCGGCACCTGGCGAAATTGCCAAGCTGACAGAACCAATTATCAAACAGGTTTTCATCAAAGCAAACCTGGAGCCTGAAGCACTGGAACGCAAATTATATATTGTCCGGAAACTGACTGAAAAAGCAGTGGCCAATTCCAACCTGACACACCGGGAAGGATTTTACCAGCCAAGCCTATCATCCAGGACCATTGTATATAAAGGAATGCTTACGCCATTTCAGTTAAGCGAATATTTTAAAGACCTGCAACACGAAAAGTTCAAGTCGGCGATTGCCTTGGTTCACTCGCGTTTCAGCACCAACACCTTCCCAACCTGGGATTTGGCTCAACCCTTCCGCATGTTGGCACACAATGGCGAAATCAACACGGTAAAAGGAAACCGCAAGTGGATGGAAGCCCGCGAAGCTCTGCTGAAGTCAGAAATTTTTGGAGAAGACCTACAGAAACTTCTGCCTGTGATTGAAGACAACAAGTCCGATTCGGCCTCATTCGACAACGTGCTGGAATTTCTGCATCTGACCGGACGTTCGCTGCATCACGCCTTGTGTATGATGATTCCCGAATCGTTTAACGAGAAAAACCCGATTCCCGAAACCTTAAAAGCCTTCTACGAATACCACTCTACCATAATGGAACCCTGGGATGGTCCGGCTTCCATGGTATTCTCCGATGGGCGATACATTGGTGGCACACTCGACCGAAACGGCTTACGCCCTTCACGCTATGTCATTACCAAGAATGACCTGATTGTGATGGGGTCCGAGGTCGGTGTTCAGCAGTTTGAGCCGGAAGAAATTGTCGAAAAAGGACGTCTCCGCCCGGGAAAAATTCTGCTGGTTGACACCAAGCTGGGCATCATCATTCCCGACAAGGAAGTGAAAGACCAGCTCAGCAAGCGCAACCCCTATGAAATGTGGCTGAAACAAAACCGCATGCGCTTGAAAGATATCAAAGTTAAACACCGGGTTCCTTCGGAGCTTGAAAATTTCGAGACCCTGGCGCAGGTTTTCAATTACTCAAAAGAAGACCTGTACGATCTCATCCAGCCAATGTCGGTTGGTGCAGCGGAACCAACCAGCTCCATGGGGAACGACACACCTTTGGCCATTTTCTCCGAAAAGCCACAGCTGTTTTTCACTTATTTCAAGCAAATGTTTGCGCAGGTGACCAATCCCGCCATCGACCCCATCCGCGAAGGACTGGTCATGGCACTGACCAACTACATTGGTTCGCTGCACTCCAACATTTTGATTGAAACGCCGGAACACTGCAAGTTGCTGAAATTTGACGGGCCACTGATTACCAATACCGACCTGGGAAAAATTAAAGATCTGAAGGATGAGATGTTCACACACAAGACCATCTCAACCGTGTTCCCGGTTAATGGGGGCTACAAAGCCTTTAAGGAAGCCTTTGACAGCATGCTTGAAAAAGCAGAAAAAGCGGTTGACGATGAAAAGAACTTCATCATCCTGTCCGACCGAAAGGTCGATTCGGAGCATGCCCCAATGCCATCGCTGCTTGCGGTTGCCGCCGTACACCATCACCTGATCTCGAAAAAGAAACGCATGCAGGTGGGCATCATCGTTGAAACAGCTGAAGCCCGCGAAGTCAACCATTTTGCCCTGCTGCTGGGCTATGGCGCCAGTGCCATCAATCCGTACATGGCTTTTGCGGCCATCGACCGCTTGGTGAAAGAGGGGAAAATTGAACTGGAATACAAAGATGCCCGTAAAAATTACATCAAGGCCATAGATAAGGGCTTGTTGAAAATCCTTTCCAAGATGGGCATTTCAACGCTCCGCTCCTATCACGGCGCCCAAATGTTTGAAGCCATGGGGGTCAGCCGCGACCTGATAAACAAATACTTTACAGGTACAGCTTCGCGCCTGAGCGGAATCGGTCTGGAAGAAATTGCGGAAGAGTACAGCCGTTTCCACAAATCGGCCTACAAACAAAGCAGCACCGCCACGAAATTCCGCTTCGAAAGCTCCGGCGTTTATGCCTGGCGCAAATACGGCGAACACCATGCCTGGAACCCGGAAGCCGTTGGCCTGTTGCAGTGGGCAACCCGCACAAACGACTACAGCAAATACAAAGAATACAGTATGCTGGTCGATCAGGACAACAGAAAACCCGGCTTCATTCGCGGATGCTTCAAGTTCAAACAGAATCCAATTCCGCTGGACCAGGTTGAGCCTGCCGAAAACATCATGAAACGCTTTGTCACCGGGGCCATGTCCTACGGTTCCATCAGCAAGGAAGCGCACGAAGCTCTGGCCGTGGCCATGAACACGGTGGGTGGACGAAGCAATACCGGCGAGGGTGGCGAAAGTTCCGACCGTTTTGGAACCATTAAACAAAGCGCCATCAAGCAAATTGCCTCGGGCCGTTTTGGGGTGACCAACAACTACCTGACCAATGCGCAGGAACTTCAAATTAAAGTTTGTCAGGGAGCCAAGCCAGGAGAAGGCGGCCAGTTGCCAGGCTTCAAAGTCAATAAAATCATTGCCAAACTTCGGAATTCAACCCCCGGAATTACGCTGATTTCGCCTCCTCCTCATCACGATATTTACTCGATTGAGGATTTGGCCCAATTGATTTACGACCTGAAAGTGACCAACCCCAAAGCCAAAGTATCCGTTAAGCTCGTTGCTGAAAACGGCGTGGGAACCGTTGCTGCCGGCGTTGCCAAAGCTTTTTCCGACTTGATTATCATTTCAGGTGGTGAAGGCGGAACAGGAGCCAGCCCGGCCAGTTCGATCAAACATGCCGGCTTACCCGCAGAAATGGGTATCGCCGAAGCCCAGCAAACGCTGGTGATGAACAATCTGCGCGGACGGGTCAAGCTACAGGTTGACGGACAGCTGAAGACCGGTCGAGATGTCGTCTCCATGGGATGTCTTGGTGGTGAAGAGTTTGGATTCTCCACTTCGGCACTGATCACCATGGGCTGTATCATGATGAGGAAATGCCACCTGAACACCTGCCCGGCCGGAATCGCCACGCAAGACAAGGAGTTAAGAAAACGCTTCATCGGGAAATCCGAATTCGTCGTCAACTTCTTCCGTTTTGTGGCCGAAGAGGTGCGCGAGTACATGGCCGAGATGGGAATTGCCAAGTTTGAAGATCTTGTTGGACGTGCCGATCTGCTTGAAGTAGACGAAAAAGCCACCAACTGGAAAATGAAAAACATCGACTTCTCACAGGTATTGCACATGCCGGAAGAAGCCAAGAAATACGACATCCACAACACGCATCCAAACCTAAAATCGATCGATGATCACCTGGATCACAAACTGATACGGGATTCAAACAAAGCGATAAAAGGGAAAGAAAAAGTTTGGTTATCGCACCCAATCATGAACACGGACCGGACCATCGGCGCGATGCTATCGGGCGAAATTTCCAAACGTTATGGCGAAGAAGGACTGCCCGATGACACCATCAGCTGCACCTTCCACGGAACAGCAGGCCAAAGCTTTGGCGCATTCCTGGTGAAAGGCGTTAACTTCCGGCTCGAAGGCGATGCCAACGACTACACCGGGAAAGGACTTTCGGGGGGTAAAATTGTGGTGGTGCCGCCAACAGGAACGACTTTCAAACCCGAGGAAAACATCATCATCGGAAACACCACCTTTTATGGTGCCACCAAAGGCGAAGGCTATATTCGCGGCGTGGCTGGCGAGCGATTCTGCGTGCGGAACTCAGGAGCGAAAACGGTGGTGGAAGGTACCGGCGACCACTGCTGCGAATACATGACCGGCGGACGCGTGGTTGTGCTGGGAAAAACCGGGCGTAACTTCGCCGCGGGAATGAGCGGCGGGATTGCCTATGTGCTCGATGTTGACGGTGACTTTGATTATTACTGCAACAAAGGCCTGGTGGAACTCTCGCAGGTTGAAGACCGCACCGACATTGACGAGCTGCAGGAAATGATCAACAAACACCTCATTTATACACAAAGTTCTTTAGCGGCAAAAATTCTGACCAACTGGGAAGAATACCTGCCACGATTTGTAAAAGTAATTCCGTTCGAGTACAAGAAAGTGCTTGAGGAGTTGAAGTTGAAGGAACTGGAGCGTAAATTACAATTGACGGAAGATGATCCATCACGTCACGAATAGCAGTTAAAGAACAGATTGAAAAACACGAAAAGATTATACGATTATGGGAGATCCTAGAGGTTTTATGAAAGTACCCCGCAAGGAAGGTGGGTACAGACCTTTAAACGAAAGAATATACGACTACGGGGAAGTAGAACAAACCCTGAACGAAGAAGACAGAAGATTACAGGCCGCCCGCTGTATGGATTGTGGCGTACCTTTTTGTCACTGGGGCTGCCCCGTTGGAAGCAAAATTCCAGAATGGCAAGATGCCATTTACAACAAAAACTACGCTGAAGCCTACGACATTCTTCACTCGAGCAACAGCTTTCCGGAAATGACCGGCCGCGTTTGCCCGGCTCCATGCGAAAAAGCATGCGTGCTGGCTATTCACAACGAATCAGTGACCATTCGTGAAAACGAATCATCAACTGTTGAGAAAGCCTTTGAACTGGGATTGGTGAAAGCCAATCCACCGCAGTTTCGCACGGGTAAAAAAGTGGCTATTATCGGGTCAGGACCTGCCGGACTGTCGGCTGCCGACTTGCTGAACCACGCCGGACATGAGGTGACCGTTTTTGAAAAGAATGATGCCATTGGAGGCTTGCTGCGCTACGGCATTCCCGACTTCAAACTGAACAAAGGAATTATCGACCGCCGTTTGGCCATTTTCGAGGAAGAAGGCATGATTTTCAAAACCAAGACCTGTGTTGGAAAAGATATTTCGAAAGAAGAATTGCTAAATGAATACGATGCTGTTCTGCTGGCCATGGGTGCCGAACAACCGCGCGACCTCGTGACGGAAGGCCGTGAACTGAATGGTGTTCATTTTGCCATGGAATTTTTGACCCAGCAAAACAAAGTGGTTGCCGGGAAACGGGTGAACCGGAGCAAGCGGATTTCGGCTGAAGGAAAACATGTGCTGGTGATTGGCGGTGGCGATACCGGCTCCGACTGCGTGGGTACCTCCATTCGGCAAAAAGCGGCCAGCGTCACCCAAATCGAAATCATGCCCAAACCATCGGAAACGCGCTCCGACAACAACCCCTGGCCCTACTGGCCAACCACCTTGCGGACTTCCAGTTCACACCTGGAAGGTTGCGACCGGAAATGGGCCCTTTCAACCCGCCGCCTGATTGGCGAAGACGGACAGGTAAAAGAAGCCGAAGTGGTGGAAGTGGCCTGGGACAAAGACAAAGACGGACGTTGGTTGATGTCGGAAGTGCCGGGAACCGAGCAAATTCTGAAAGCCGACCTGGTTTTGTTGTCCATGGGATTTACCCAGCCGGTACACAATGGCCTGCTCGAAGAACTGGGCGTTGAATACGATGCACGTGGCAATGTAAAAGTCAACAAGAAAAAGCAAAGCTCGATTGCCAAGGTATTCGCGGCCGGCGATGTGGAACGTGGCGCCAGCCTGGTGGTTCATGCCATTCAGTGTGGCAAGGACGCGGCAGCCGCCATCGATGAATTTTTGAGCTAACAAACGAACGATTGTATTAAAATATCACAACTCGTAATACCCTAGAAAGGCCTCGCAACTGTTGCGGGGCTTTTTTTATGGGCACCTTAGTTTTTATTGATCCGATGAATCCCAGCCATCGGATCTTGCTTGCCAGTCAGGGCTTCACTCGAAGTGAAACCCTGACTAAAACCCCCGCTAACCAATCCAGCCCTTGTTTAGAATGATGACAAATTAAGTTAATCGACACGTCCATTTTGCCAGGTTTTGTAAATTGAGGATCGAAAAAAATGAACAACTTGCAAATTTGTGCCCGTATGATCTTCGTCCTGCTAACGCTCAAGAAATTCTGCAGCGACAACCTGGGAGTAACCGTCAGACTGTCTTCTATGTTGAAAACCCGGCTTTCTGACACAAATGCCGTAAAAATGACACATAAAAACCGTAACATTAATGATCGCTTAGCTTGTAGTTTTGAGCCTAATATCAAGACTTAAAAATGATGGAAACAATTGGTGCAAAAATCTTCGAAATTAGAACCCGGAAAGGATTGACTCAAGAAAAGCTTTCTGATTTGTCAAGGATTAATTTAAGGACACTGCAACGAATAGAAAAAGGTACAACTCAACCGCGAAGTGATACATTAAATAATATTTGTCAGGTGCTGGATGTAAATATCGAAGACATCCTTGACTACAACAGAAAAGACGATTTGAAATTTATTAAATATTTTCACTTATCTGTATTGGCATGCCTGTTCTTTCCGCTTGGAAGTGTGATCCTGCCATTGGTTCTGTGGCTTACAAAGCGAGATAAAATAATCGGGTTGAATGAGCAAGGCATAAATGTTTTAAATTTTCAGATTCTATGGTCAATATTTTTCTATTTCAATTTTACACTATGGGGCATACTAAGTATTAATCACTGGAGTCATGCCAATGTATTTTTATTTCTGGGGCTTGGATCTTATCTAATCAATATTGCTTATCCAATAATTATTAGTTATTCAGTTAGCAAAGGTATTTTGAGAAGATTCTACTATACGCCAATCAAATTTTTAAAATAATTGGAGCACACAGCAAAATTCTTGACAAAATATCAAACCAAACAGGCCAGACATTAACCCTTTATTTATTTCAAAAAAATGAATGATTCAATCTTAAAAATGCACGGTGCGAATTTCTATGGTTTTGAAAGTATCGACTCCTCAGGAAAACATCATTATCATCCCATCATGGTGAAAGGAAATGGTGATTTACTACTCACCAAAAATGAAGTAACCTTTAATCAATGGATTACCAAAAAAGAATATCATATTCCGCTAAATAAAATCACGAAAATTGAAGTAAAAGCATGGCATAACTTAAAAATAAAATTTCCACGGAAAGTACTGCGTATTTACTATCAGGAAAAAGATGAAACGAGAATATTCGGCGTTTCACTGGGGGGCAAACTGAGTATTAATAGAGGGTGGAAAGATGACGCATCGTTATGGAAGGAAAAAATCGAATCAATGTTGACACAGAAATACTAAAAATCAAATCGTCAGCCTGTTGTGTGACTCATCCTGGCCTGACCCGATTCGACGCTTTCAAATCTAATGCTCAGCCTCCTATTCAGCCGGAGGCTCAAAACCCGCAGACATGGGCTATGCCTCGTGTCTTTCTTTAAAAGAAGCAGCCGATTGCCCCGATGGGTAAATCACCAGGAACAAATCAGTGACGCCTCAGGGAATGTCGTGTAAATGTCGTGCTTTTGTAGTTGGAAAGTTACCTTAATCTGGCTGACATTTGCACTTAAAAACGAAAAAATGGAAACGGGAAAACGAATCAAAGAATTAAGAATTAAAAAAGGCATGACTCAGGAAGAGTTGGCTGAAAAAACTGAAGTTAGCACAAGAACAATACAACGGATTGAAAATGGAGAAGTAGACCCACGAGCCTATACGCTTCAAATGATTGCTAAAGCGCTCGATGTTGATTTCAGTTTGTTTGCCAGAAATGAGTTGGAAGAGGAACAGGGATTTCAAAAGGTTGACGCCAACAATTGGCCGGCACTGCTGCATCTAAGCGGAATAATCCCGCTTTTCTTTCCAACCTTACTATTGTGGAAAAAAAGAAAAGATAAAACCGAAGATATTCTAAATCATTTTCGCGCGGCTATTACCATGCAGGCATGCATTTGGGCAATCATTCTGGTCGGCCTCTGGATTTACTGGCAAGTAAATCAACCGGCACCGCTTATCGGAGGATTGTTGGTTGGCGCCTTAATTGCGATCATGAATGCAATCTTTGTCATCATTGGGAAACCCTTTATCAATCCATTTATAAAAAGCAAATAGAAATCAAAGCACTTTGCACATGTTCGGCCAATTTGTTTGTGGTTTCGGCTGCCCCTGCTACCACGAGAATCGTTTTCCATGACAATTGATGTAATCAGCTTCCCAAATCAATGAGCGCTTCTTTCACACCAATATTTTTGAGCGCTTTTTCCATGGCTTCATTAAATGCCGGAGGTCCGCAAACCAACATGGGTCTCGTCAGGTCTTCAATTCGTTTTTTTAAGTAATCTTCGTCGATATTCCCATAATAGTCCGGATCTTCTTTATCCTGGGTAATGACGTTGTCGTACTGCTGACCAAGCATTTCATTCAATTCATCTTCCATGAACAGATCTTTCCTGGTTTTATTGGAGAAAAGCAGCAGGCAATCGTCCAGCTCTCCGGCTTTCTGCATCGCCCTTATCACAGCAATAAACGGTGTAATTCCCGTGCCACCAGCCAGAAAAACGGCTCTTTTTTTCGGCTTAAACGTATTAAAAGGCGCGGTGAAACTGATCTGGTCTCCTGCTTTCAATTTGCTAATTGCTTCTGTCTTCCCCTGATGATCTTTGTAAATACGAATGACAAACTCAAGATGATCTTCATCGGGCAGGTTGGTCATCGTAAAAGGGCCCGGTTCCTGGTCTTCCACTTTGATCTCAACGGCATCGCCCGCGCTGTATTGAAAATCAGCGGGCTTAGAAACTTTGAGCTGCACGACGTTGTATGCGAGCCAATCTATTTGTTTTACTTTTTCTGTGTATTTCATAATCTGCTGTTTATGTGTTGTTATTCAATTTGTAAAGAGACAGGTCAGTCCACTATAAGAACAACTTACAACACGTCATTTTGTTTGAAATACTCACCGATCGACCATCAAGCTGCCCCATTCAGAAGGTGTAATTATTCGATCATAGCCACGAATGCACGAATGAATAATTCACGGCCTCCGTCCATTGGATTGTTTGTAAAGCTGCTACTGATCGGATGAACTGGAGTCACCCGATCAGTAAAGCAAATACTTCACGCCCGGCTCATCTGCCCCCGGTTGTAGGAAAAGTAAATACCGACCACGCTAATGAGTGCAAAACTGATGAAGCCCCATTTCATCACCTCGATAAACAGTTGGTCCGACACGAGCTCAACGGCTTGCCCGCCCAGCATGCCGGCAAAAAAAAGGGTGGCAATGGTCATGCTCACAATCTGCCCCAACACCCGCATGGTGGCAGCCGATCCCGATGCCAGTCCATACTGGGTTTTGGCAACCGAGCTCATAATCGTATTCATGTTGGGTGAAGAAAAGAAAGCAAAGCCCAATCCTACCCAAACCAACAAAATCACGATTAGCCACACTGGTGTGCTGGCTTCAAGAAATGCGAAAGCTGCCAAGCCAAGCGAACACATCGTCATGCCCAAAGTAGCGAGGTAGCGGGGCTGAATGCGATCGGAAAGGCGTCCTGCGATGGGTGAAAAGATCGCCATCATGATGGGTTGCGCCACCAAAATGGCACCGGCATCGCGGGGCGACAAGCCCTGAACCTTTTGCAAGTACAGGCTCAGCAAAAACACGATGGCAAAAGTGGCGCTGTAGTTGATTAATGCGGCCAGGTTCGAAAAAGCAAACAGGCGATTTTGGGTGAAAAGCCTGGTGTCGATCACCGGCCGGTCCGACCGGCTTTCCAGCATCCAGAAACCAAGCAGGGCCAGCACGCCAACGCCCATCATCAGCCAGCCGGAGCCGTCATCAATTTGCGAAGAACCATAAACCAGCGCCACCAACCCCAGCATATACACCCCCGCGCCTTTCAGATCGATCTTTTGACCGACATCAGCCCGTTCACCATCTTTCCCCAGAAAAAGAAAAGCAATCAAAGTAGTGAGCACGCCCAAAAAGGTGGAGACAAAAAAGATGGAGCGCCACCCCAGGTATTGCGTTAAAAGTCCACCGGCGAAAGGGCCAAAAGCCAGCCCCAGGTAAACGGCAGAAACAGAAAGGCCCAACACCCGCCCCCGGTACTGCGGTAAAAACGCCGACACCAAAATAGCCGGCCCTGTGGTACTCGTAAAGGCGGCACCAATGCCCTGAATGAAGCGAAAAAAAATCAGCCAATAGCCTGAGCCTGCCAAACCGCATGCCAACGACGACAAGGTAAAGATTAGTACGCCCAACTTAAACAGGCGCCGAATGCCTTTTAAATCGCCCAAGCGCCCCAAGGGCAATAAAAACATGGCCGTGGCCAGCAAAAAGGCAGTAACCACCCAGCTCAGGCTCACGGCATCGAGCCCAAAGCTCTTTTCGATGGCTGGCAAAGCAATATTCACCGACGAAATCAGAAAAGTGCCCATAAAAGAGGTCACTGCCACAATACCGATGATTGAGATTTGTCGTTTGGTCCACTGCATAATTTTCAGTAAAAGTATTGGTCAAGTCACGCAAAAGTAAGATTAATTCATCATAGGAAAAAGGAAGACCTCCACCAGGGTTTGTCTCCGCCTATAAGGGCATAACGGTTACATGCCGGGGCCAGGGAGTCTGCAAAGCAAGGGAACAGGGTCTTCAAGCTAAGCGGACGGTGCCTGCAAGCCAAGGGAATGGTGGCTGCAAGCCAAGGGAATGGTGGCTGCAAGCCAAGGGAATGGTCGAAGCAAGCAGGAGCAATGCCCCCTCCCCTTCAAAGGAATTTCAACAACAGTTAGGCATGACCGAATTCTGAGGCTTTCAAGATTAACCCGTCAAGCAAGGCCACGTAGGTTTTAAAACCCGCTTCAATTTCCGAAAGCCGGATGTATTCATCGGCCGTATGTGAACGCGCGCTGTCGCCCGGCCCGATCTTGATGGATTGAAACGGCATCACCGCCTGGTCGGAAGTGGTTGGCGAACCATAATAAGTCAAGCCAAGCTCAAGCCCGCGTTTCACAATGGGATGCGTGAGCTCAATTCCCGAAGAATTCAGGCGAAACGAGCGGGCTTTGACGTCCGACTCAATCAAGCCAGCAATGATTTCAAAAGCCTGCTGGTTGGAATAATGCTCGTTGGTGCGCACATCCACCACAAAAGTGCATTGGTCGGGCATCACATTGTGTTGCGAACCGGCATGGATTTGCGTGACCGACAGCTTCACCTCTCCCAGCACTTCCGATGTTTTTTCGAAACGGTAATCACGCAATTTCTGAATGTCGTCCAGCGCTTTATAAAGCGCGTTTTCACCTTCATTACGAGCCGCGTGGCCTGCCTTTCCGTGCGCGGTGCAGTCGAGCACCATCAGCCCTTTTTCTGCTATCGCCATTTGCATTTGTGTGGGCTCGCCAACAATGGCCAGATCAACCGGCCCCAATTCGCCAATCAGACTGGCCATACCATCGGGCCCCGAAATTTCCTCTTCAGCCGAAGCGGCATAGATCAAATTAAATGGCAGGTCATTCTTTTGGTTGAAATGAATAAACACGGCCAACAACGTCACCAGCGAAGCTCCCGCATCATTACTGCCCAGCCCATACAAATCATCACCGTCCAGTTCGGCACCAAACGGATCTTTGGTCCAGTTTTTAGCCGGTCGAACCGTGTCAACATGCGAGTTTAGCAAAATTACGGGGAGGCCATCTTTCCAGTTTGCATTCTTTGCCCAGGTATTGTTTTTTTTAGCCTGAAACGAAATTCCTTTCTCGGTCAGCACCCGGCGAATCAGGTGGGCGGCAGGCTCTTCTTCCTTACTAAACGATTGGGTTTGTATCAGTTTCTGCAACAGTTGAATGTATTCCTTCATCTTCAAGTGGTTTTTGGTAGAATGAACAGCGCTTCAAAAATACGTTTTTTCTATCAGGAGCACCAGTTGATCACAAATTAGTCCGCCCGCAGCAAAATAAAAAGCTGCAAGCATTCCCTTTCAGAAAATGTTGCAGCTTCCTTTGCATCGTCAAACGATATAATTACGTATGGCTACATGTCATTAAAAAGTCATTCCTGGTCATGAGATGGTCAATAGGTCGTTTTCGATCAATGACAATAAAATGACTACAAATGACAATGATTGACAGCCGCGACAAATAAGGAAGGCGCTAGACGGCAATCATTTACGCTTGTCGAATTCGGCCAGCGCTTCATCCAAAAAACGAACAAAGTTATCCGGGTTTAAATCGTAAGCTTTCGGTTCCACTAACAGCTCCCCATCAGTATCAGTCAACACGTAGTAAGGTTGTGCATTCACGCCAAACTTGGTAATCTGGAAGTCGGCATATTTCTTTCCCAAAGTCTTTTTCACCTTGCCATCGTAGGTCGAGGTCACCCATTCACTTTCAGGCAATTTCGATTTGTCATCCACATACAAGGCGATGATTACAAATTCATTCTGAAGTCGTGCCAGCACCCTGGGGTCGGACCAAACGGCAGCTTCCATTTCCCGGCAATTCACGCAGCCATGCCCGGTAAAGTCGATGAAAACCGGTTTGTTCAATGCTTTGGCACAAGCCATCCCTTGTTCATAGTCAAAATAGCCATCCAACCCATGAGGCAAATGAAGGAACTCACCAAACTTGGGTTCTTCACATTGTTCACTTCCTTCATAAAAACCTATACTGCCACCGGTTGAACTCACCAAACGCACCTCGTCACGAATAATCTTATGCAGGTCAAAATCATGGGTACTCTGAGGCGGAATGTAACCGGCAATGGCTTTCAGCGGGGCACCAAACATCCCCGGGATTAAATACACGACAAAAGTAAAAGAAGCAATGGCCATCATCAGGCGGGGAACCGAAATGAACTTCAAATCGCTGTCGTGCGAGAACTTCAACTTACCCAGTATGTACAGTCCCAGCAAAGTGAAAATGACAATCCAAAGTGCCAGGTACACTTCGCGGTCGAGAATTCCCCAATGGTAGGTTTGATCGGCAATACTCAGGAATTTTAAACCCAGCGCCAGTTCCAAAAAGCCCAGCACTACTTTCACCGAATTCAGCCAACCGCCTGACTTGGGCAGGTTGCTCAGCCATCCTGGGAACAAGGCAAATAAGGTAAAAGGCAGGGCAAACGCCAGCGCAAAGGCAAACATACCAACAATTGGCTTCAACACCGCTCCACCGGCCGATTCAACCAAAATTGCACCTACAATGGGCCCGGTACACGAAAACGAAACCAGCACCAGGGTGAGGGCCATAAAAAAAGACCCTAAAAATCCGCCTTTATCCACTTGCTTGTCCGACTTATTGACCAACCAACCGGGCATCACAATTTCGAACATGCCGAAAAAAGAAAAGGCAAACAGCACAAAAATAATAAAGAACAGGATGTTGGGAAGCCAGTGTGTGCTCAGCCAATTGGCCGCATCGGGACCAAAAACAACAGCGACTACGGTTCCAACAACCGTATAAATGGCGATGATTGAGAAACCATAAAAGGCCGCATACAGCCGCGATTTGAGCTTCGACTTGCCGCTATGCATGAAAAATGAAACCGTCATCGGAATCATCGGAAAAACGCAGGGCGTTAGAATCGCTGCCAGGCCGGCCAGAAATGAAAAAAAGAAAAACAGCCAAAGCGTTTCGGTCGAGCCTTCTTTACCTTTATCGGTTAGCACGCGGCCCGACGCTTTTTGTTGATCGCCTGCTGCCGGCAGGGCTTCTGTCTGTCCCGTACCGTCCTCTTCGGCGCCAGCGCCATTAAAGGAAAAGCTAAAATCGACTTCGGTGGGCGGCAAACAGACTTCATCGTCGCAGCACATAAATTCAACATAGCCAGCAATAACCAGTGGATCATCAGTCTTTAAGCGAACAGTTTGAATAAATTCCACCTGGTTGCTGTAAAACCGCAGGTTCATTTGAAAAGTTTGGTCAAACTCTTCTACCGGCTCCGGGTTCTTTTGCAAGTCACCAACAAATTCAAAGTGGCTGGTATCTTCGTAGTTGATTGAGGTAGGCACCGGGCCACCTTCCGGAAGATAAGTATCATACAAATGCCACGTTTCTTCGATGGTCGCTTTAAAAATGAGCTGGACTTCTTTTCCATCCTGTTTTGAATCGAAGCTCCATTTGACCGGCTCCAACACTTGTGAAAATACGGGGAATGCAAACAAAAGCAGAACGATTGTAAGAATGCGCTTTTTTAGTTTCATGTGAATATCTTCTAATTTTTTGATGAATATAACAAAGATAGTCAGGAAATGCTTGTTCAGGAAATGACTTTCAACCATTTGAATGTACTCGCTGATGCTTTCTTCGATACAAATATTTTAATATCAATATATTTGGATACATCCTAAGAAAGCTGAATGATTGTTAATGAGTTTAAAATAAAAAATCCCGAACTGCTCGTCCGGGATTTTCAGGTATTTAAAGAATAATTTCTTCCAAATTATCGTCGTAAAAATGATATTCCAGAAAGCTGTAGGCGTTGACACCTTCAACGGTTATTCTTCTGAAATACTTAAAAGCCCACTTTCTTTTGATGGAATGAATTCCTTTGGTTAAAAAAGCGGCTACATACGGATGAACTTTCAATGTCAAACTCTTTTTGTTCAAATCTTTGAAAATGTAGTTGACTTTGCTGCTCAATTCATCAGTAAAGAGAATAGAAGGCATTACTTTGCCGGTGCCCTTGCACGATGGACAGACTTCAGCTGTTTCCACATGCTCTTCGGGTCTTACCCGTTGGCGGGTGATTTGCATCAAACAAAACTTACTTAATGGCAGTATGTTGTGTTTGGTGCGATCGTCTCCCATCGCCTCCTTCATACGTTCGAAAACCTTTTGTCGGTTTCCTGCACCATGCATGTCGATAAAATCGATCACGATGATTCCTCCCATGTCTCTCAACCTCAACTGTCGCGCTACTTCCTCGGCTGCTGCCAGGTTCACTTCCAGTGCATTGGTTTCCTGATCAACACCTGCTTTTGACCGATTGCCGCTGTTGACGTCAATCACGTGAAAAGCTTCGGTATGTTCAATAATCAGGTAAGCGCCGTTTTTAAATGAAACGGTTTGTCCAAATGACGCTTTTACTTGCTTGTCCACTCCGAAATATTCGAAAATTGGTTGTCCGCCTTTGTAGGTTTTAACGATTTTTCGTTTTTCCGGGGCAATAGTCGCAATGTAATCTGCTATATCATCGGCCACAGCAGCATCGTTCACGATAATGCTGTTAAACGTTGGGGTATAAATATCCCGCAATAAAGCAGTTGTCCGGTCCATCTCTCCAACAATTAAAGCCGGGGCGGTGGCTATCTTGAGTTTTTGGAAAGTGGTTTCAAACTTGGCAACCAGTCTTTTCAATTCCTGGTCCAGTTCAGCCACCCGTTTACCTTCGGCAACGGTTCGGACAATCACACCATACTTCTTCGGTCGAATACTTTGTATTAATTTCTTCAGCCTGTTTTTTTCTTCGGTTGAGCTAATCTTTTGCGACACACTAACTTTATCGCTAAAAGGCATCAACACCAAATTTCGTCCTGCTATTGAAAGCTCAGAAGTTAGCCTGGGTCCCTTGGTAGAAATGGGCTCTTTGGCTATTTGGACCAAAATGTTCTGGCCGGCTTTGAGCACTTCTGTTACTTTGCCCTCTTTGTTAATGTCGGGCAAAGAGTGAATTTTTGATAATGAAGAAATACGGTTCTTTTTGGAACTGGCAATTTTCATGAACTTATTCAAAGTTGAAAATTGAGGTCCCATGTCGAGATAATGCAAAAATGCATCTTTTTCATAACCAACGTCGATGAATGCAGCGTTTAAGCTCGGCATAATTTTTTTCACCTTGGCTAAATAAATATCGCCGACGGCAAATTTTGCTCCGCTTTTTTCCCTGGTAAGTTCAACTAAGCGTTTATTTTCTAATAAGGCAATAACGACTTCAGAGGGAGAGACATCAATAATTAGATCGCTACTCACAACGTTATTTTGATTTTAATTGATAATGTAACTTTTTACATTAGTTAATAACAGATTAAACCTAAAGCACTTTCGCACTTTAGGTTTAATCATTTTTTTCTTTTCTAAGCTACTGCTAAAAAAAGCGTAAGACTATTTCTTTTTCTTGTGTCTGTTTTTACGTAGTCTCTTTTTACGCTTGTGCGTAGCCATCTTATGTCTTTTTCTTTTTTTTCCGCTTGGCATAACTCTATTTTTTTACTTCGTCTTTAACTTGAGCAACAAATGTTTTGGCTGGTTTAAAAGCCGGAATGAAATGCTCAGGAATAATAATTGTTGTATTCTTGGAAATGTTACGTGCTGTTTTCTCAGCTCTTTTCTTCACGATAAAACTACCAAATCCCCGAAGATATACATTTCTTCCTTCAGTGAGCGAGTCTTTTACTGTTTCCATAAAAGCCTCGACAGTTTTTTGTACTGTTACTTTTTCGATTCCCGTGTTCTTGCTAATTTCATTAACAATATCTGCTTTAGTCATCTCTTAAAATATTTAGTTTTCAATAAATTATATAATTCGCGTCAATCGGTGTGCAAAAATAAAAATTATTTAAAAACTACATACACCTGAAATGAATTATTTTTGCAATTCGTAAAGATTTCAAAGCAGTTATGATTAAAAACAGCTCTTTCACCCATATTGTTCTGGATTGGTACGAAAAGAACAAGCGCGAGCTCCCCTGGCGCGAAACCCTTGATCCGTATGCCATTTGGCTGTCGGAAATTATCTTGCAGCAAACCCGTATTGACCAGGGAAGGGCCTATTATTTGAAATTTATAAATCGCTTTCCTTTCATTCATGATTTTGCTGCTGCATCGGAGGACGAAATCCTGAAAATGTGGCAGGGGCTTGGATATTATTCCCGTGCACGCAACATGCACCACACCGCCAAAATGATTGTTGAAAAACACGGCGGAGCATTTCCGGCTGACTACGCAGGCTTACTCCGCTTAAAAGGTGTGGGCGAATATACCGCTGCGGCCATCGCATCCATTGCCTTTGGTCTGCCGCATGCCACGGTCGACGGCAATGTTTACCGGCTCCTGTCGCGTGTTTTTGAAATACACACGCCCACTGACACCGGCAAAGGGAAAAAGGAATTTACACACTTGGCGAACAAATTGATCGACCCGAGCCAGCCCGGTAACTTCAACCAGGCAGTCATGGAGTTTGGAGCCATTCAATGCAAACCCAAAAACCCGGATTGCGAAAGCTGCCCGTTAAACCAGCACTGTGCTGCCCGAAAAAACGGGACCATCGATTTATTGCCGATAAAAAAAGGAAAAACCAAAATCAGGAAACGTTATTTTAATTACCTGGTCATTGAACATGAGCAATACACCTACCTTAATAAAAGGACTGAAAATGACATTTGGAAAAACCTGTATGAGTTTCCTATGGCTGAAACCAACGAAAAAAGCGAGCTTGCTGTGATATTGAAAAACTACGAAATGCTTTTTTCGCCCGAAACGGAAATTCAAATAAAAAAAGAAAGTCACTGGCAAAAGCAAGTACTAACCCACCAACATATTTTTTACCGGTTTATCTACCTGAAAATCGATGGTAAAATGAAGATCCCATCGCCCTTGATTAGGGTGAATAAAAAAGATATTTTTAACTTTGCCGTTCCAAAACCAATCGAAAAAGAACTGGAACAACACAATTGGATTTGATTCGTTCGTAGGAGTTAGGAAGGGTTTTAGGGCCCAAATCGTGCAGTTCGTGAAATTTTTTAAAATTATGACCTCTCAGAGGAGGAAATTTTGTAAATTTATTATTGTTTAATTTTAAAATCCTAATCTATGTCAGTAAACAAAGTAATTTTAGTCGGAAATGTTGGTAAAGACCCTGAAGTCAGATATCTTGACAAAGACGTCGCAGTAGCCAATTTTCCGCTGGCGACCTCTGAGAGCTACACCGCAAAAAACGGTGAGAAAGTAACCACAACCGAATGGCACAACATTGTTATTTGGAGAGGCTTGGCAAAAGTTGTCGAGCAATACGTAAAAAAAGGTGACCGTTTGTACATTGAAGGCCGGATTCGTACCCGCTCGTGGGATGACAAAGAAGGCAACAAGCGTTACACAACCGAAATTTACGGCGATAATATGGAAATGCTCGGAGGTCCGCGCCATCAGAGTGGAAACAACGACAACCAACACGCCGCCCCACAAAATGAAAAAGACAATCGTGTCAGCGAACCGGACTTTGAACCGAACGAAGAAGACGATTTGCCATTTTAGTAACTTAAATTGATTTCATTGGAAACAGACCCTTTACCGATACTCACAGCAATTAACTGGGAAATTGAATTTTACCCGTTAACAACGGCTGTAATTCTTAGTCTTGCTTTCATTTTTGTCCTGCTATTCTCTTCGGCTTTGATTTCAGGCTCTGAAGTAGCCTATTTCTCCATGAGCCCGCAGGATCAGGAAAAACTCAAATCTGTAAAAAGCAAGCAGAATCATGCGATCCAAAAGAATCTTGAAAGTCCTGAGAAATTATTGGCTACCATCCTGGTAGCCAATAATTTTGTGAATATAGGCATCGTTATTCTTTCGGCCTACACTACCGGAAAACTATTCAACTTTGCTTCGTCGCCTACCCTGGGTTTCATGATCCAGGTCGTAGTGATCACTTTTGTGCTGCTGCTTTTTGGAGAAATCGTCCCCAAGGTTTATGCAACGAGGCATCCACTCGGATTTGCCCGATTGATGGCCCTTCCGCTGCGAGTGTTGGAGCAAATTTTTCGGCCAATCAACTCAATTCTTATTTATTCAACTTCTTTCGTTAACAAGCGTTTTCAAAAACAGGCACAAAATATTTCTGTCAATGAACTATCTCAGGCGCTCGAGCTCACCCTGGAACACGAGCATGCTGAAGACAAAGAAATCCTGGAAGGCATTGTTAAGTTTGGAAACAAAAATGTGGTGGAAATCATGCGGTCGCGCGTTGATGTTGAAGCACTTGACCTCAAAGATTCCTACAACAAAGTTATTAACCTGATCAACGAATCAGGTTACTCGCGCATTCCGGTTTATTCGGGCTCGTTCGATAACATTAAAGGAATCCTCTACATCAAGGATTTGCTTCCTCACATTCATAAAAAGGAAAATTTCAAATGGCAAACCATCATTCGTCCGCCATTTTATGTTCCTGAAACAAAAAAGATTGACGATCTGCTCGAAGAGTTTCAGAAAAACAAAGTACACATGGCCATCGTGGTTGACGAGTACGGCGGAAGTTCGGGCATTGTGACCCTGGAAGATGTGTTGGAAGAAATTGTAGGCGAAATTGCCGACGAGTTTGATGAAGAAGAAAACTACTTTACGAAAATAGCAGAAAACAAGTACTTGTTTGACGGCAAAATCCTGCTGCACGACTTTTATAAAATTACCGGAACCAACGATCATATTTTCGACGACTATAAGGGCGATGCAGATACCCTGGCCGGATTGATTCTGGAACTAAAAGGCGAAATACCGGTCACCCATGAAAAATTAAGTTGCGAAAATTTCACTTTTTCAATCGAGGCTGTTGACAACCGGCGGATCAAAAAAATCAAAGTTGAAATCAACTAACGAATGATTCTATGCAAAACCGGATGATTTTCATTGGCGCGCTCCTATTGCTATTGGGTGCCTGTAAAAAAGAATATACACCAAAACCCCGGGGATATTTCCGAATTGACTTTCCTGAGAAAAGCTATCATGCGTTAAAACAGGATCTCCCCTACTCTTTTGAAATTGCTGACTATTCCGAGGCCCGTTCAATGTCAACAGGCCATGCCGATTCGAGCTGGATTACCATCAGCACACCAAAAAATAAAGCCGATCTTCACCTGAGTTACGCCCAACTGAACAACGATTTGAAAAAGCATCTGGAAGAATCACGGCGTTTGGCTTACGACCATTCCATTAAAGCCGACGCCATAGAAGAACGCCTGTTTGTGAATCCGGACAAAAGCGTTTATGGCACCATTTATTCTATTGAAGGGAATGCCGCATCGCCCATTCAGTTTTATCTGACCGACAGCAGCCGCCATTTTTTGCGTGGGGCGCTCTATATTCGCGAAGTCCCGAATATTGATTCCATTCGCCCGGTCATCGACTTTCTTCGGCCCGACATTATTCACCTCATTGAAACAACCAGTTGGAAGTAAACTATGCCGCTAGCCAGAGAAATCAATATCGACCACGGCTTATTGCTGCTTTGGGAACTGACCGAAGATCTGGAATGGCTAAAAGCACAGTTTCCATTGGTGCAAACCGATCCGACCTTTCATTCCTTGAGAAACACAAAACGGCAAAAGGAATGGCTGTCCATAAAAATGATGCTCAAACACATCGGTTGTACTGATTTGACAGTTTCCTACACCAACAACGGGCAGCCGCAAATAAAACACGCCCACTACCAGCACATTAGCATCAGCCACTCGAACCAGCTGGCCGGCATTTTCCTTCATCCGAATAAACCCGTTGGGCTGGATATTGAAAGCCTAAACCGGAATTTTTCCAGTATTGAAAAAAAATACCTTTCGCCGCAAGAAATTGAACTGGTTCAGAAACATGAAAACTGGCACTGCCTATTCTGGTGCGCTAAAGAAGCGGTGTACAAAATTGCCGGCATTCCTGGTATTCATTTCGCCAACCAAATCACGCTCATTCCGGAAGCCAACCACCAGCTGACTGCAGAATTAAAGACCTCGGATCGTTTTCAACACTTCAAGCTCAACTATTTCGAACACTGCAGGCAATTCGTTGTATATTTAACAGCCTGAAACGTGAAAACAAAAAAAAGACCATTTAAAGAACTTCATCGCATGCTACTTGTTTATCCCTGAAAAATCAGCAATATGAAACAAGCCGAATCACATATATTAGTCATTTTTGGAGCCTCCGGCGACCTGACCAAGCGCAAACTGATCCCTGCCCTTCTAGAATTGGAAAAACAAAACCTGCTGCCCGATGCCTTGGCCGTGCTCGGCGTGAGCCGCACCAACCTGTCGGACAGGGAATTTCGCCAGCGCATGACTGAATTCCTTGGAAAAAATGAAGACGAAAAACTGGTGACTAAATTTCTGGACCGGTTATTTTATCAATCCATTTCAACCTCCGAATCGTATGATTACCCGGTATTGAAAGATAGATTATTGACCATTGCCAAAGAAAAGGCGATCCCTGAAAACTTTATTTTCTATTTATCCACCCCACCGCAACTGTACGAAATTATTCCGAAAAATCTGGCCAGCGTCGATCTGAACAAGTCGGACGATGGATTTCGAAGATTGATCGTAGAAAAACCATTCGGAACAGATTTGAATTCGGCCAAGGAACTGAACAAAAACTTGCTCAACTATTTCGCTGAGAACCAAATCTACCGCATTGACCATTACCTGGGCAAGGAATCCGTACAAAACCTGCTGGTGACACGATTCTCCAACGGAATTTTCGAACCCATTTGGAACCACAATTTCATCCATCACGTTGAAATAACTTCGGCCGAAAGCCTGGGAGTTGAAAATCGTGGTGGCTATTACGACCATTCCGGTGCCATGCGCGACATGGTGCAAAACCACCTGCTTCAACTGGTTGGTATGGTAGCTATGGAACCGCCCGTAGTCGTTGAAGCCGATGCCATCAGAAATGAAGTGCTGAAAGTATTTCAATCGCTCCGGCCCATCAAGGAAGAGGAAGTTGAAAAATACGTGATTCGGGGACAATACATCGAATCGCACATTAAAAATGAATTGGTCAAGGGATATCGACAAGAAGAAGGCGTTGATCCTGAAAGTCGTACAGAAACCTTTCTGGCCATGAAGTTTTTTATTGACAACTGGCGCTGGGCGGGCGTTCCGTTCTATATCCGCACAGGCAAAAAACTTCCTACCCGGGTCACCGAAGTCGTCATTCACTTCAAAAAAACACCGCATCATCTGTTTGGCAATCAATACAACACAGAACAAACAGCCAACCAACTGGTCATCCGGATTCAACCCGATGAGGGCATCTTGCTGAAATTTGGCATGAAAGTTCCCGGCGCCGGATTTCGGGTGCAATCGGTCAACATGGATTTCCATTACGAAGATCTGGCCGACGCACAACGGCTGCCCGCAGCTTACGAACGCCTGCTGCTCGACTGCATGCAAGGCGATGCCACACTGTATTCGCGCGGCGACGCCGTGGAAAAAGCCTGGGAGTATGTACAGCCCATTATGAATGCCTGGCAAAATAATGCGGAAATTCCGATTTATGGCTACCCGGCGGGCACCTGGGGCCCCGATGTTGCAGACCAATTGGTTGAAGACGGACAATGGCGTTACCCCTGCAAAAACCTGTCGAATGACGGAACATACTGTGAACTGTAAAGAATAATTTCGAACTTAAACAAGAAAAGATCATGGCTGAAAACAAGGAAATAAAAATTTTCTCCGACGCACAAGAACTCGCCGAAGCTTTTGCATCAGAGCTTTATCACATGGTAAAAAGCAGCCGGCAACGTTTCGATATAGCCCTTTCAGGAGGAAGTACCCCAAAACTCTTGTTTGATGTTTTGGCCAGCACTTACGCGGAGAAAATGCCCTGGGACCGTATTCATTTTTGGTGGGGCGACGAGCGCTGCGTGCCACCAACCAGCGAAGAAAGCAACTATGGAATGACACAAAAACACCTGCTTTCAAAAATCGCCTTGGGCGAAAGCCAGGTGCATCGGGTCAAAGGAGAGCTCGCGCCTGACGATGCCGCAAACGATTACATCCGTGAGATCCAGTTGCACTTGAATGAGCGGGCCGACTGGCCGGTTTTCGACCTCATTATCCTCGGAATGGGCGATGACGGACATACTGCATCCATTTTTCCGCACGAGCTGGAGCTCCTTCATTCTCCGAAAATATGCGAAGTGGCGACTCACCCCGATAGTGGCCAAAAACGCGTGAGCCTGACCGGAAAGGTCATCAACAATGCCAACCGGGTTTATTTCCTGGTTTCAGGAAAATCAAAAGCCAAACGGATTTCCGAAATCATGAATAACAAGCAGAAAGCCAGTAAACTTCCAACGTTTTATATTGAACCAAAACAAGGACAAATCATCTTCTTTTTAGATGAAGAAGCAGCCTCGGAAATCGCATAAACCGGTTACGTCAAAATCGGACTTCAATTCGAAATCCAATCGACGAATCCCCCGGTTTTGGCCAAATGACTGATTGTTAATTTCGTGTGAATAAGATTTTTTACAGCACCCCTTTTTCACTCAATATTATTTGTAATTTGTAGTGTAAGTTCAAAAAGTTAAATGAAGAACAGGAACCCGTTCAAGAACAACAATCAAACAGTAGTTCTTTAGTCTGGTTTTTCAGCACCAACGCCAATCGTTTTTGATAGTGTTTCAAAAGCCTTAATAAAAGTTAAAAGTACATAGGCGTGCAGGGGATGAAAAATTAAACTCTAATTTTAGGAAGCTAAACATTAACCATTTGGAACAACAGCAAAAAATAAAGCAAACTCAGGAAAGTATCCTACAAACAGCGTTGAATGCAGCTCAGACCGGCATTTGGCATTGGAACATTGACACCGACAAACTCATGGTGAACGAAGCCTGGGCCAACCTCATTGGACACACTCCCGGAGAGCTTTATCCGCTTACTGCAAAACGATGGTTTAAACGCTGCCACCCCGACGATCTGGAGCTAATTAAAGAAACTCTCGATCGTGTATTCGAGCATGACGAAAAGCACTTTTCATTCAGAGCGAGACTAAAACACAAGAACGGAAGTTGGGTTTGGGCCCAGTTTAATGGCGGAATCGCCGTATCCGATTCATTTGGAAATCCCCAGATACTGAGCGGCACGTCAACAGATATCTCCGAACTTTATCAATCAAAAAACAACCTGCAATATCGCTATGAGATTGAAAAACTGGTTTCTGAAATCTCGTCAGATTTTGTAGGAATCCAAGTAAACGAGGCAGACAAAGTAATCAACCTGGCCCTACAAAAAATCGGTGAGTTTTTGAGCGTAGATCGCTGCTACGTCTTTCAATTCCAGGACAACAATTCATTTATGGACAATACCCATGAATGGCATGCACCCGGCATCTCCACAGAAATGAAACGGTTGCAAAACCTGCCCTCCTCGGTTTTCTCGTGGTGGATGAAAAAGCTAAATAAACTGGAGCACATCTATATCGGACAAGTAGATGAATTGCCCGTTAATGCCGGAGCAGAAAAAGAAATTTTAAGGAGCCAGTCTATTATTTCCTTGTTGGTGGTGCCCATTCATTTCCAAAAAAACCTGCTGGGCTTCATCGGATTCGACTCGGTAGTTAAAGAAAAAGAATGGCTGGAGGCTGATATTCATCTGATGAACACGGTTGCCCATGCCATTGCCAGCGCCCTGAACGCCAATATTCATCAGAAAGTGTTGGTTGAAGCCAAAGAAAAAGCCGAAGAAAGCGACCAAATCAAATCAGCATTTTTGGCAACGGTAAACCACGAATTAAGAACGCCGCTGCATCACATTCTTGGGTTTAGCGATCTGCTGAGAATGAATAAAATTCCAGCAACAGAAACCAGTAATTTTGCTGATAAAATCTATCGTAGCGGGAAAAACCTCCTGCAAATCATTGAAGATATTCTGAACCTGGCCCTGGCCGACGAGTCGTTTGTCCAAATCAGGGAAGAATATATTAAAGGCGGTGAGATGTTCCTCCAGCACAAAACCTTGCTGGATGAAATGCTACAACTGTCGGAAAAAGGAAAAAGCCTGAAACTGATTTACAATCCTTCACCCGATTTTGTCAATAGTCATTTCATTGCTGACTCGAATAAAATCAACCAGGTCATCATCAACCTGCTTAAGAACGCCATCAAATTTACGAGTTCGGGTACCATCGAATACCGGGCCGACATCAAAAACAACAAACTCTCCATTCAAATAAAAGACAGTGGAATTGGAATTCCTCAACATCAGCAAAAATTGATTTTCGATTTTTTCAGGCAAATTGATGATTCCAGCACCCGGGTTTACAGTGGCATTGGCGTTGGCCTCGCCATTTCGAAACGAATTACCAAAATACTGTGTGGCGAGCTGACGGTGTGTTCTCTTCCTGAAAAAGGAAGCACCTTCACCCTGAAAGTGCCCATTGAAATGGCAGCCAACCTGGAACAAGCAACCCGCAAAATGTAAGCTCAAAAAAAATCCTCCTCGCCCTTTAAGTTTCGTAAACAAACACACCAATCGCTTATTGAGTAAACTGTTGAAATACAAATCATCTCCAAAAAAATAAGGCAGTGATCAACAAATCAACTGCCTTATTTTATTTACAAAAATCCTCGTGCTATTTCAGCCATTTATCCAGCCATTGCTTAAAAACCCGCTGCCATACAATCCCGTTTTGGGGCGAGGTTACCCAGTGATTTTCCTCAGGAAAATAGAGAAACTGAGCCGGAATATCGCGCAAAACGGCTGCGTTGAAAGCTCCCATTCCTTGCGTGTATGGAATCCGAAAGTCCTTTTCACCGTGAATCACCAAAATCGGTGTGTCCCACTTCTCAACAAACAAGTGCGGCGAAAAGCTGTAAGAACGCTGCGCTACCGAATTGTCTTGATCCCAAAACGGTCCGCCAATGTCCCAGTTTTCAAACCACATTTCTTCGGTAGTCACATACATTTGATCGAAGTTAAAAATGCCGCAATGCGAAATAAATGCACTAAAACGTCCTTCGTGATGGCCGGCCAAAAAATTCACTGAAAAGCCGCCATAGCTGGCACCAACAGCCCCCAGCCGCTCCTGGTCAACAAAAGGCTCTTTGCTCACGGCATCAATGGCCGAAAAATAATCCTGAATATTGAGGCCGCCATAATCGGTACTGATTTGCTCCAGCCATTCCATTCCGAAACCCGGTAAACCGCGGCGGTTTGGAGCAACAATAATATAACCATTGGCGGCCATCATCTGAAAATTCCACCGCGTTGACCAAAACTGGCTCACTGTTCCTTGCGGCCCTCCCTGGCAGTAAAGCAGGGTTGGATATTTTTTATTCGGATCGAAATGCGGCGGATAAATCACCCACAGATGCATATCCTTGTTGTCCACGGTTTTCACCCAGCGTTCTTCCACCTTGCCCATCTCCAACTGGTCGAGCAGGCCTTTATTTACAGCAGTCAACGGCTCGTCTTTCCCGGTCTTTGGATCCACGAAATATAATTCGGCAGGTTGCGACATGGATACTTTTTGCGCCAGTAATTTCCCATCGGCCGTTTCAACTGCGAGTTGATAGTTGTGCACACCATCAGTCAAGCGGCTTATTTTTCCGCTTTTCAAGTTCAAACTGTATATTTCATCCGTTGCATGAATGTTGCTGATGAAATAAATCAACTTGCCGTCGTTTGACCAACTTAAATGACTGGCGTTTTGCTCCCAAGCCGCCGAATAGTTCGTCTTTTCACCGGTTTTCAAATCCATGACAAACAAGCGGGTTTGGTCGGCCTCGTAACCATCACGTGCCATACTCGTCCACGCCAACTTGCTTCCATCGGGAGAAAACAGCGGACTTTTATCGTATCCCTTGTTTTCTTTGGTCAGGTTAGTGGTTTCGCCCGTTTCCAAATCATACAAGTACAAGTCGGTATTGGTTGAAAGCGAATAGTCCTTTCCGGTCAGCTTTTTGCACGAATAAACCAACTGCTTGCCGTCCGGGCTCCAAACCACTTCCTCCAATCCGTCAAACGGTTTGCCCGGGCTGTCGAATTTTTCTCCTTCCAGAATATCCTTGCCCTTGGTAATTTCCCCCTGCCCGTATTCAGCAACAAATATGTGGTTGTAGGTGTAGTCGTGCCATTTGTCCCAGTGGCGATACATCAAATCATCTTCCAGACGGGCGTTGGCTTTCGGAAGATCAGGAAACAAATCATGAATATCGTCATCCAGTTTCACCGCTTTGGTGTAGAAAATATGTTTTTGATCCGGCGAATACTTAAAGCCTGTGATGCCACCTTCAACCCGGCTAATTTGCACAGGTTGCGAACCGTCCGGATTCATTTCCCAAAGCTGGGTTTCTCCATCGGCAGCAAACAAGTAGCCGACTTTTTTACCATCCGGACGCCACCGTGCCCCCGATTCGTTGAGCGCCGTATTGGTAATTTGGCTGACCGCCCCACCTTTGACCGGAACCGTGTACAACTCCCGATACGACTTATTCTCTTCTATATGATAATAGGTCACTCCAAACAAAACAGTTTGTCCATCAGGCGACAACTCGGTATTTCCGACCTGTCCAAACGACCATAAAACTTCCGGAGTCATCCTGTCTGATTCCAACACGGGTGTCTCCGGGACGTAGGTTTTCTTTTCTTCCGTCATAGCAGTTGATTGTGTTCCGGCGCCAATCAGCAAGGCCAGAACTGATAAAAAAAGTACTTTTCTCATGGATTAATTTCAATTTTCAGAACCCGAAAAATACACTTTTGAAAAGAATATTAAAATGATTCTGCCACGTAAAGTCGTATTTTAATACAAAAACACCTGCCCCAAAATCGGGACAGGTGCCATCATCTTAACCAATTGATGCAATCACCCATCAATAGCGATAAGTTCCATCGTACTCAAAAACTTCACCTTGGTAATCTTTTCCTGTCACGGTGTACATCACCGAATCCTGTCCTTCAATTTGGAGCGAACTTAGGTCGAAAGTTACAAAAGCCGACATGTGATAGCTGGGATAATCATCGCGGGCATTGTGCCGCAGCTCCAATTGAATTGGCTCGTCATCAGCAGTCAGTTCGCCCGGCTCCTTCACCAGATTGACGTAGTGAATCCGGTTGCTTCCCAAATACTGGAGCTCAAATGTCAGCATGTTGTTCACGGTCCAAACATCTTCAACATGAATCGGATCATTTCCAATGCTATCTTCAAGTTCTTCGGTTATATCCAGAATACCTTTAAACAAGATATCCTTCACCGAATTAACACGGACGTAATATTCTTCAAACTCATCGTTTACCCGCTTTTCGTCAAGAATGGTATAATTGACCAACACACGCGCGCTATCATCTTCCTCATGCCAATGAATAGCACTATTTACCGGAAAAAGCTCAGATCCATCATCCATTTTGATGGTGTAATCTGATCCGGTTTCCACGTCAACAATACCAAATCCGACCCAGTATTTGCCTAAAGAATAGTCGTCATCATCATTTAAATCGCAGCTGAACAAACCAAAGGCCAGCATTCCGATTAAACCAAATTTCAAAAGCGTCTTCATTTTTTTTCTCCTTTTTCATTTTGAATTTACATCCAATAGATACACAGGGAGGCCTTTGGGTTGCGCGAACAACGGAAAAAATTGCTTCTGACAGAATCTGACAAATTAAGAATGGTATGATCATTGATATTTAAATTTCTATATATTTGCATTATTGCATTAAAAATAATCCGTTAGTTGAAATACAATTAAAGAACAGATCATATGAAAAAGCTCTTAGCAGTAATTGCATTGGCTGCTGTAACTACAGTTGGCTGTGCGACTGGAAACGGAAAAACAAACGACAAATCTGCGGAAAGCAAAACCGTGCGTGTTTCGCAGGACGAAAAGGAAGGCGGAACAGTTTTAATTTCGAAAAGCGAATTTCTGAAAGAAGTTTGGAACTACGAGGAATCGCCCGAAGAATGGAAATTCTTGGGTGACAAACCCGTCGTTATTGATTTTTATGCTGATTGGTGCGGCCCCTGCCGGATCGCTTCTCCTATTTTGGAAGAAGTATCGCACGAGTTTGCCGGAAAGGTTGACGTTTATAAAATTGACACCGAGAAAGAACGTGAACTGGCCGGCGTATTTGGTATTCAAAGCATTCCGGCCTTTCTGTACATTCCTATGGAGGGAAAACCAGTCATGATGGCAGGAATTGGCCGCTCGGAAGAAGAAACAAAGAACATGTTTGTTGAAAACATCAACAAATATTTGCTGACCAAGTAAGGAAATTCCTTCTGAGACGAAACAAAAAAGCAGGCTTCGGCCTGCTTTTTTGTTTGTTGCCCATCCCCACTTATCGCACAGGGCGTGCTAAAAAGTTGATTGAAAACCTGTACTTTTGCCAGCCTAAAAGAAAACTGAATGTTGAAAAAAGAGCAGGCAAAAGCCTATGATGTGGTAGTTGTTGGAGCCGGGCCAGCCGGTTTAATTGCGGCAGGACGCGCAGCCGAACTGGGAGCCCGGGTTTTGCTGGTGGATAAAATGCGCTCGGCTGGAAGCAAGTTACTCATCACCGGGAAAGGGCGATGCAATATTTCCAACGATGCACATCAGTCGACTTATTTCAAAAATATATTCCCAAATGGGAAATACCTGAAGCCAGCGTTTGGAGCTTTCTTTTCAAAAGATATCATTCAACTGCTAGCCAATGAAGGTGTGGAAACCACCGTTGAACGTGGTGGCCGGATTTTTCCCACGAGCAACAGCGCTCTGGAAGTACTCAACGCTCTGATGAGCTGGGTGAAAAAACGCCAGGTCAATATCATCTATTCTTCCAAAGTAGAAGAAATTTTGGTAGAAAAAGACGAAATAACCGGCGTTCGGATAAACCGAAACGGGCAAAGCGAAACCGTTTCCACCTCTGCAATAATCATTTCTACTGGCGGAAAATCCTATCCGGCAACCGGCTCCACTGGCGACGGCTACCATCTGGCCGGGCAACTTGGCCATTCCATTCAACCCGCGCGGCCGGCATTGGTTCCCCTAATTACGTCAGGCAAAATGGCAGCCGAACTTCAGGGTTTAAGCCTGAAAAATGTGAATGCCAGCGTTTGGATTGACAACAAAAAAGTGAAAGAGGAGTTTGGCGAGATGCTTTTTGCCCACTATGGCCTGACCGGTCCTATTATCCTGACCTTAAGCCGGCTTGTTGTTGATGCACTTGATCAGCAAAAGCAGGTTCGCATCAGCATCGATCTGAAACCAGCGCTCGACGAAAACAAGCTGGATGCCCGCCTGATTCGCGATTTAGATGCGAACGGAAAAAAACAGATTGAAAATATTTTTAAAGAATGGCTGCCGTCTAAACTCATTCCCGTTTTCCTGAATGAATTGCAGATTGATGGAAAGAAACAAGGGCACCAAATGAATTCAAAGGAGCGGAGGAAAGTAATGCTGCTGATGAAAAACCTCACGTTTGATGTGACTGATTACCGCGGTTTCAAAGAGGCCATCATTACTGCCGGAGGTGTTAGTACCAGCGAAATTGATAGCAAAACCATGCAGTCGAAACTGATTAAAAACCTATATTTTGCAGGTGAAGTGATTGATCTGGATGCCAACACCGGAGGATATAACCTACAAATTGCCTACTCTACGGCTTGGCTGGCGGCCACTTCGCTGGCGAAGAACATTATAGAAACGGCAGAAGCGCCAAAAAACTAAGTCAGCATGATCATTAAAGAAGCTTGCGTCGAAAACTTTAGCCAGGCCCTGGCTGCTCAAAAAGCCGGAGCCGACCGTATTGAATTGTGTGAAAACCTGGCAGTAGGTGGAACCACCCCGTCTTTTGGAACCATCAAAACCTGTGTCGAAGAACTGAACATTCCGTCCTTTGTGATGATCCGCCCGCGAGGTGGCGACTTTGTGTATTCCGACGATGAACTTCAGATAATGCAAACCGATATTGAATGCTGCAAACAGCTAGGTGTACCTGCTGTAGTGTTTGGTCTGCTCACAAAAGATGGTGAGATTGACGAGCCCAACACCAAAAAACTGATTGAGCTGGCACGCCCCATGCAGGTCACTTTTCACAAAGCTTTTGATGAACTAAGCAATCCGCTGGAAGGGCTCGAAACACTCATTCAGCTGGGTGTTGACCGGATCTTAACATCGGGGACAAAAGCCACAGCCAGCGAAGGTGCCGAAATCTTAAATCAACTCATCCAACAGGCTGATGGGCGAATCACCATTGTAGCCGCCGGAAAAGTTACCAAAGACAACTTGCGGAAACTCAGTCAAACCATCCATACCAGCGAGTTTCACGGGAAGAAAATCATTTAGTCCAGCAAGTTTTCCAATCCGTTTCCGGCTTTGGTCGCGTGGAATTCTGTGATTTCAAAATCAGCAACTCCAAAATCAAAAAATGGATCTTCACGAATCAAGATTTCCAGCTTTTCCCGCGAATCGCATTGTGCCAAAATTATACCTCCGGTGCGAGGCACTTTCTTTCCGGAAAGTAAAAAAACGCCTTCAGCAAAGTATTTTTCAATAAACAGAATGTGAGCCTGCAAGTGCTTGTCGGCCTCACTCACCGGAACCTTATAAGTCAAAGCAATGATAAACATGGTATCAAATTTTAGAAGATGAAGAAATAAAAAAATCGCCTCAAAAAAACAAGGGCTCGATTTTTATCCCACACAATTTTTCCGTATTTTGGTTTAACAAAACTTCAAACAAGCCATAACCCAAGATTCACCCACTAAAACAGAGCCAGCCGAACATGAAAACCGACGACAATCCTCAATTACAGCTTGCACGCGATTTTGTGCGATACACCAATCAGAATATTTTCCTGACTGGAAAAGCCGGCACCGGGAAAACCACTTTTCTGCACAACCTGAAAAAACAATCGCCCAAGCGCATGGTGGTCGTTGCTCCCACAGGTGTCGCAGCCATCAACGCGGGAGGTGTTACCATCCATTCCTTTTTCCAGATTTCGTTTGGACCTCAGGTGCCACAAGCTAATCCATCGTTTTCCGTCAGTAATCCTTCGGGACAGAATGCTCCGACAGGCATTAAACGCTACAGCAAAGAGAAGATCAACATCATCCGAAGCCTGGATTTACTAGTGATTGATGAAATCAGCATGGTTCGTGCCGACTTACTTGATGCCATTGATGAAGTGCTACGCCGGTTTCGCGATCGCCGAAAGCCTTTTGGAGGCGTTCAACTGCTGATGATTGGCGATCTCCAACAGTTGGCTCCGGTGGTGAAAGATGACGAATGGAGCCTGCTGAAAAGCTACTACGACACTTGCTACTTTTTTAGCAGTCGGGCCTTGAAACAAGCCTCTTTCATCGGTATTGAGTTGAAGCACATTTATCGGCAAAGCGATGAGCATTTCATTCACCTGCTCAATCAAATCCGCGAAAACCGGATGGACGAATCGACGCTTCAAACGCTGAATCAGCGCTATCAGCCAAATTTCAATCCCAACGACAAGGAAGGTTATATTACACTGACCACCCACAATCACCAGTCTCAGGAAATCAATCGTTCGAAGCTGAAGGAACTCAAGCCAAAAGCACACTTCTTCGAGGCCAATGTACACGGCGAATTTCCGGAGTACATGTACCCGACAGAAATTGAACTGGTACTTAAGGTGGGTGCCCAGGTGATGTTTGTCAAAAACGACGGTTCGGCAGAAAAACGCTATTACAACGGTAAGATCGGAAAAGTGATCGGCATTGACGACGATTCGATTCAAGTGCAATGCAAGGGTGAAACGGAGCCGATTGCAGTTGAGCGCGACGAATGGCAAAATGCCAAGTATGCGCTAAATAAAACAACGCAGGAAATTGAAGAAAATGTGATTGGGACTTTTGAGCAGTTTCCGCTAAAACTGGCCTGGGCCATTACCATTCATAAAAGCCAGGGGCTGACGTTTGAAAAAGCGATTATCAATGCCCGACAATCGTTTGCGCATGGACAGGTTTATGTGGCGCTGAGCCGCTGCAAATCGCTGGAAGGGCTAGTGCTAAGCACACCCATTGAAACCCACAGCATTAAAAACGACGGAACAGTGGTGTCATTTACTGATCGGGTTGAACAAAACCAGCCCGGTGAAAAGGAGCTACTCGAATCGCGAAGAAACTACCAGCAACAATTGCTAAGCGAATTATTTGATTTTAAGCCCATCCTGTGGCAAATTCAATACCTTCAAAAACTTTGTAACGAGCATGGCGCCTTACTTTTGGGCAATCTCAACCAGCAATTGGAAGCGATAACAGAACCTCTCAAAACCGAAATGATCGGGGTGGCGAATAAGTTTGAGCGGCAGATTCAACAATTAATCCGGCAGAGCGAAGACGCGGAACAAAACGAGCCCTTGCAGGACCGAGTCAAAAAAGCCTGTACCTACTTTCTCGAAAAATTGGAAATCACTCTTGAACAGCCCGTTAAAGCAACCGATTTTCAAACAGATAATACTGCGGTGCGCAAAAGCCTGCAAGAGGCTTTTATAAAACTTCGGAAAGAGATGAACGTTAAACGCAGCGGACTGACCAGTTGTCAGGAAGGATTTATCTTGAAAGACTACCTGAAAGCCAGAGCCCGGGCAGTGATTGATCTTGGAAGCGAGAAAGCAGCCACGGGTTCGGGCAATGCTGCCTTTGCCAAATACCCCGACTTTTTCAAAAAAATGCATGCCTGGCGCGAATCAAAAGCGAAAGATTTGAAAATGGAAATCTCCCGGGTTATTCGGCAAAAAACCTTATTGGAGATTGTTGAAAAGCTCCCGGCCACTCGCATCGATCTGAAAGGAATTCGTGGAATGGGCGGCAAAAAGATGCAACAGTTTGGCAAGGAAATTCTGGAAATGACGCTGGCCTACCGCAAAGCAAAAGGACTGGAACTTCCGCTGAATGCTGAAAAAGAACCGGCCAAAGCCACGCTCGATTCCAAACACCTGAGCTACTCCTTATTCAAGGCGGGCAAATCGGTTGAAGAGATTGCAGCCGAGCGACAACTGGCCACCAGTACGATTGAGAGTCACTTGGTCCATTTTGTTGGCGAAGGAGAACTTCCCATCGACCGGCTGGTAGAGGCCGGCAAGCAAAAAGCAATTATGAATCATCTTAAAAAGCACAATGGCAGCTCGATGACTGAAGTAAAGTCAGCACTTGGCGACGATTACAGTTATTCTGAAATCCGGTTTGTATTGAAATACCTGGAAGCGAAACAAGTTAAGTCCTGATTATTAAACTTCATAGAAGCAGCCAGAATTTTAGAGCGTAACCGAAATCCCGAAAGCAGGAAAAACAGCTCATCACAATCAATTTTTCGTTGTTGAAAGCTCATATCTGCGTGTTGTTTGCCAACTAATACACGCACAAATGAAAAGGTTCAGTCGTTGGAAGAAAGTGGGTCGCAAAACCGCCAAACTGTGGCCAAATGCTTGGAATTTCTGATGCGATACAAGTATCTTTGTGCAAAACTCTGATTTATGACCGGAAAAGATTTACGTATCGTTTTTATGGGAACCCCCGATTTTGCTGTGGCCAGCCTGGCTGCTTTGGTTGAAAATGGCTACCAGGTGGTGGGTGTCATCACAGCACCTGACAAGCCAGCCGGCCGTGGCCGGAAATTGCAGGAATCAGCAGTCAAAAAATATGCGTTGGAGAAGGGATTGCGCATTCTGCAACCCGAAAAACTAAAGAATCCGGATTTCATCAGCGAATTGCAAAGTCTGCAAGCCGATTTGCAAGTCATTGTGGCCTTTCGCATGTTGCCCGAAGTGGTATGGAGCATGCCGCGCCTGGGAACCTTCAACCTGCATGGTTCGCTGCTTCCGCAATACCGTGGTGCAGCGCCGCTCAACTGGGCAGTGATCAATGGTGAAAAGGAAACCGGCGTCACCACGTTCCTGCTGTCGCACGAAATTGATACCGGCGCCATCCTGTTTCACGAAAAAACACCGATTGGAGACAACGATACCGTGGGCGATATTCATGATCGCCTGATGGATGTTGGCGCCCAACTGGTGCTGAAAACGGTGGATGCACTGGCCGAGGGCAATTACTCGCCACTTGAACAAGACGAAATAAAAGTTGAAAGCTTAAAACCAGCGCCCAAAATTTTCAAGGACGATTGCCGGATTGACTGGACTAAAACCGGTGAGCAAATCCGCAACCTGATCCGGGGATTGTCGCCCTACCCCGCTGCCTGGACCGAACTGGAAGATGAAAACGGGCACGCGTACACGCTGAAAATTTATTTTGCCGATTTTGAAGCAGATGCTCAGACAAAGCCCGGAACCATTGACTCAGACGGAAAAAGCTATCTGAAAATTGCAGCCGCTGATGGCTGGCTAAACATGACCGACCTTCAGCTTTCAGGAAAAAAACGAATGAAAACCGGAGAGTTTCTGAGAGGTTTCCACAGCATTTCGACACTTCGAACCAAATGAAAACGATAGCCGTCCAATTCATCCGCAGCTTGTTAGGCTTATTTTACTTCGCACTATCAGCCTTGTTTTTTTATATCGACTTCATCATCATCCAACATGTCATTTGGCCATCATGGGCCGAAGGAAGTCTTCAAATCAGTGAAAAGCTGCGTATTTTCAATTACCGTTTTGACGACAACCTGGCCTATCTGCCGGTTGCTGTTTATTTGATTATTGCGCTGAGCTTTCTCTACCTCACAATCCGGGTGCTGCGCCAAACCTGGTTCAAAAAAAATTAGTTCCGGGGTTTCTTCTTTCGCAAATAGATCGACGTTCCAGGCTCTGGTCTTTCGCCGGGTTTCATGCGATTGAGCCGGTAAAGGCGATTGAGCTTCACCCCATACCTCTGCGACAGAAAATGCATGGTATCGTCTGCCTCGAAGCGATGAATCTGATGGTTCTTTTCCGCTTTCCGGCGTTTGGGCTCTACATATAAAATCTCGTTCACCCGCGGTTGATGTCCTTTTTCATAATCGTTGTAGGCATAAATCTCCCACTCCTTCATGTCAAACTCCTGTGCAATCCGCTGAAAGGTGTCGCCTTCTTTCACCACAATCGATTTCAGGCCATTTCGCATCACCACTTTTCGTGTTTGGTAAGGATTGATCAGGCTTCGGCCATCGGCTGGTTTATGGCTTTGCTGAATGCGGGCAATTTGCGACTGGTCAAGGCCCTCGTCATACAAATACAGTTTATGATCTTCAATAATCCGGATCAAGTGATTGGCATAGTGTGGGTTCGTGGCATAACCTGCTTTCTTCAGTCCACGGGCCCAACCTTTGTAGTCCGTCAATTTCAATTGAAACAGACTGGCATAACGGGGGTTAAGCATCAAAAAATCGGAATGGTCAATAAAAGACTCCTCCACCGAATTATAGCGACGAAAGCACTCGCCTTTTTCATCATCGTCGTGATAAACCCGCTTGCCGTTCCAGGTACTTTTACACTTGATTCCAAAATGGTTGTTGCTTTTTCGGCTCAAGGTCGAATTGCCATTTCCCGATTCCAGACAAGCCTGGGCCAGGGTGATACTGGCGGGAACGCCGCTACGGATCATTTCGCTCACCGCCAGCTCGGCGTATTGTTTAATGTACTCTTCACGGGTATTGATGCGTTGACTAAAACCAACCAGAACAAAGATCAGAAAAAAGATACTCAGCGAAGTTTTACGAATCATAAACGAATTTTTTAGCAAAAATAGAAAAAGCGGGCAGCTAAAAAATACTACCAGCCTGTAATTGTAACTTTTTTGGGCTTTATCTGTGCATCAATCGAAACCATAAAATGAGAAAAAAGGCCAGACCCTCATGAGGCATTGGCATAGCTACATAAAAAAATGTAAATTTGGGCAAAGCCTCCCTATGAAAACGAAAGAAATTAAAATTAGTATATCGGAGTTCGAAAAATTAGACGAATTGCCCTCTGTGGATCAGGAATTAACCATGCAGGCGCGGGCCTCCGCCTTGTTGGCCTATGCACCTTACTCAAACTATCATGTCGGAACCGCGCTGCGGCTTGCTGACGGAACCATTGTCACGGGCAACAACCAGGAAAATGCCTCCAGCCCCTTGGGAACCTGTGCCGAGCGGGCTGCCATTTTTTGGGCCAATGCCAACTATCCGGCAGTCCCCATCGAAACCATCGTGGTCACAGCCATTGATCAAAATGGCAACCCGGCCGCCAATGTCAGCCCATGCGGTGCCTGCCGCCAGGTGATGCTCGAATCGCAACACCGCTTTCAGAAACCAATCCGGGTGATTCTGGACAGCTCAAACAAAATTGAAGTGCTCGACAACGTGAATGGTCTTCTGCCGCTGAGTTTCAACGGCAATTCGCTGAAGTCCATCGTATGACGCCTTCCTATTCTTTCAATTCCTTAATCTGAATCAGTTCATCCCAAATCGGATCGCCTTTTGGAGGCTGCGCCACAATTTTCAAGGGAACTTTACTCACCGGATGAATAAACTCCAATTTACGCCCGTGCAGGTGAATGCCGCCATTTTGGTTGCTCCGGGCGGCGCCATATTTTAAATCGCCCTTGATGTGGCAGCCAATTTTAGCCAATTGCACCCTTATCTGGTGGTGTCGCCCCGTGTGCAAATCAATTTCCAACAGATGAAAACGGTTCAGGCTGGCCCGGTGCCGGTAGCTTAAACTTGAAAAGCGGGCCCCTTTCTTGGGTTTGGGAGTGGGTGAAGCATGACTTTTATTCTTGGCTTCGTCCTTCCAAAGGTAATGCTCCAAGGTATCTTCCATTTCCTCTGGCAGCAGGTCAACCACTGCCCAGTAGGTTTTCTTAATGGCCGCTTTATCCTGAAACATCTCACTCAGCCGGGTCAGGGCTTTGCTGGTTCGTGCAAACAAAACCACGCCGCTGGTCGGCCGGTCGAGCCGGTGCGGCGATCCCAGAAACACGTCACCAGGCTTTTTGTACTTGTCCTTGATGTAGGCTTTTACCTTATCAATCAGCGTTTCATCGCCGGTTTTGTCACCCTGCACAATTTCACCACAGGCTTTATTAACTGCAATCAAATGATTGTCTTCGTATATTACTTGCATAATTAGTTTCGAGTTCCGAGTTTAAAGTTTCAAGTTGTCCATTGTCCACGCCTAAATAACGTTGACCAGATTAGACATTGCTTTATTTATTTATTTTTTACTTTTCCCATTTCGCAGTCTCTCACACTCCCATCATCTCAAGCTACGCACTCACTGCCTCATGCCCTTTGCTCTCTGCCCGTTGTATATTAGTACTGCTCTCTTTCGCTGGGGAAGTTCCGGGATTTGACATCGTCAATGTAACTGCCCACAGCGCCTTTGATTTCGGCAGCCAGGTTGTGGTAGCGACGGAGGAACCGGGGCGAAAACTCCTGGGTAATTCCCAACATGTCGTGAATCACCAAAACTTGCCCGTCAACGCCACCGCCAGCACCAATTCCGATGATGGGTATTTTGACCGACTCGGCCACTTTCTGACCCAATGCCGCAGGAATTTTTTCCAGTACGATGGCAAAGCAGCCAGCTTCTTCCAGTAGTTTGGCATCTTCAATCAGCTTTTCCGCTTCGGCCTCCTGCTTGGCACGAACCGTATAAGTTCCGTATTTATGGATCGATTGCGGCATCAGCCCCAAGTGTCCCATGATTGGAATTCCTGCAGAAAGAATGCGGTCAACCGACTCGATGATTTCCTTTCCACCTTCCAGTTTGACCGCGTCAGCCGCTGTTTCTTTCATAATGCGAATGGCCGAACTCAAAGCCTTCTTACTGTTTCCCTGGTAAGTCCCGAAAGGCAGGTCGACAACAACCAACGCACGGTTGGCAGCTTTCACAACCGACGCACCATGATAAATCATCTGATCCAGCGTAATCGGAAGCGTTGTTTCGTTGCCCAACATCACATTCGAAGCAGAATCGCCTACCAGGATCACATCAATGCCGGCCTCGTCCACCAGCTTCGCCATGCTGTAATCGTAGCTGGTTAACATGGATATTTTTTCACCCTTCAGCTTCATTTCTGAAAGGACATGCGTGGTTACCCGCTTGATATCATTTTTATGTACTGACATAACTTTAAATTTCAATTCATCTGCAAAAGTACGAATTTATGCCTTGAAATGGTGTTCATCCAGAAAACCTGTCACGACCTGCCGGTTTATACGAAAAAAGGGCTGCCAATAGCAACCCCTCTTTTTTATACTCTCAAAAAGATTTGCTTTCGATACATATAATACAAGATTGACCAAACAATTGCCAGCCAACCAACAATCCAGATCAACTGTCCAAAGTCGCCCAAAATTTCCGGGGCCCAGCCAAACAGAAAACCAGTCAATTGCGACACGTCAATAAAATGCACAAACAGATACACAAAAATGGAATTCATGCCAATAACCCGAAAGTAGAACGACCACTTCTGCCATTTCAGCACATCAATAATCATGTAAAACAGCGCCATCAACAAAAAGCTAATTCCTCCGGCAGCCAGGTTGAAAGAGGTGGTCCAAGCTGACTTGATGATCGGATAAACCGGGTGAAGCAGCAAGCCAACGACCAATAAAGCAATGCCTATTATTGATAGCAAACTGATTTTCTGCCAGGGTGTCCGGTTTTGTCCGCGCAAGAAATGCCCGGCCACCGAGCCCATTAAAGTAATGCCTGTGGCTGACACAATGCATAACAGCCCTTCAGGATCGAAAACTCCGCCGTGCAAACGCCCGGGAAGCAGCATCCGGTCGATATAGCCGTTAATACACCCCTCGGGAGTAAGCACTCCCGCACCAACTCCGGGCACCGGAACAAAAAGCTGTATAAAAGCATAGCCGATCAGCATACCAACGAGCCAATAAAGCCGGCTTCGAAACGATTTGGTGTAAATCACAATAACCGAAGCAAAAAAATAAGCCAACCCAATTTGTCCAAGGACGCTGGCATACCGAATGTTGGTCAAATCGCCACTCAAGGCTCCATTATACAGAATACCCAGAACAACTAAAATCAGCATTCGTTTGGTAACCTTACCCAGCAAAACCTTTTGAGGAATACTCTTTTCGAGCTTCGAAATAAGTGCATATGGGATAGCCACACCGGCGATAAACATGAAAAGCGGAAAAATTAAATCATACATTCGTAAACCAGCCCACTTAACATGGTGCATTTGTTGTGCCAACCAGTCAAAACCGGTCTCTTCACCGATAAAAATGGCCAGCATACTGCCGCCGGTAATCCAAAACATGTCAAACCCACGAAGGGCATCAAGAGACAAGAGGCGCTCGTTTTTATCAAGCCTGATCGCATTTGATTTCATTGATTTGTTTCGTTTAATTGATTAGTCGCATAAAGGTAGAAAAAAATTGGCTCGCTGTCTTTTTGTCACCAAATATGTCAGCCTGCTTTTTTTCCGCCCGGCCATTGTGCCAATATTGCATTTCAAATGAGGATAAGCCCCTTGGCATAATCATTGATTCTTCCTGTTCGTGAATTTTAATTCAAAAGGAAAACATTAAAAATAAAAATACAATTACAATGGGAAAAATAATTGGAATTGACTTAGGAACAACAAACTCATGTGTTTCAGTAATGGAAGGAAATGAGCCTGTTGTTATTCCTAACAGCGAAGGAAAAAGAACAACGCCATCAATCGTTGCTTTTGTTGAGAACGGAGAACGTAAAATTGGTGATCCTGCAAAACGTCAGGCGATTACCAATCCTGAGAAAACAATCGCCTCTATTAAGCGATTTATGGGCGAAACGTTCGACAACGTCAGCAAGGAGGTATCACGAGTTCCTTACAAAGTGATAAAAGGAGACAACAACACGCCGCGCGTTCAAATTGATGACCGCAAATACTCACCGCAGGAAATTTCAGCCATGGTTCTTCAAAAAATGAAGAAAACAGCTGAAGATTATCTTGGACAGGAAGTAACCGAAGCCGTGATTACCGTTCCTGCTTACTTCAGTGACTCACAGCGTCAGGCCACCAAAGAAGCAGGCGAAATTGCAGGTTTGCAAGTGCGCCGAATCATTAACGAACCAACAGCTGCCTCGTTGGCCTATGGTCTGGACAAGATGCATAAAGATATGAAAGTGGCCGTATTCGACTTGGGTGGTGGTACTTTCGACATTTCCATTTTGGAATTAGGCGATGGTGTGTTCGAAGTAAAATCAACCGATGGTGATACACACTTGGGGGGTGATGACTTCGACCAGGTGATTATTGACTGGCTGGCCGATGAGTTCAAAAAAGACGAAGGGCTGGATTTGAGAAAAGACCCCATGGCTTTGCAGCGTTTAAAAGAAGCTGCTGAGAAAGCGAAAATTGAGTTATCAAGTTCAACGCAAACCGAAATCAACCTGCCTTACATTATGCCGGTTGACGGTGTGCCAAAACACTTGGTGAAAACACTGACTCGTTCAAAATTCGAGCAGTTGTCTGACAGTCTGATCAACGCCACCATGGAGCCTTGTAAAAAAGCTTTGAAAAATGCCGGCTTGTCAGCATCTGATATTGATGAAGTATTGTTGGTTGGTGGTTCAACCCGTATTCCCGCCATTCAAAATAAAGTACAGGAATTGTTTGGGAAAGCACCATCGAAAGGTGTAAACCCTGACGAAGTTGTGGCTGTAGGTGCCGCGATTCAAGGTGGTGTATTGACCGGCGAGGTAAAAGACGTACTGCTGCTTGACGTGACTCCGCTTTCATTAGGTATTGAAACCATGGGTGGTGTGATGACTAAATTGATTGAAGCCAACACGACCATTCCAACAAAGAAAACAGAAACATTTACAACTGCTGCAGATAATCAGCCATCGGTTGAGATCCATATTTTGCAGGGCGAACGGCCAATGGCTAATGGTAATAAAACCATCGGACGTTTTCACCTGGATGGTCTGCCACCCGCACCACGTGGCGTGCCTCAAATTGAAGTGGCGTTCGACATTGATGCCAATGGTATTTTACACGTTCACGCCAAAGATAAAGCCACCGGAAAATCACAATCGATCCGGATTGAAGCTTCTTCGGGCCTGAGCGATGATGAAATCAAGAAAATGAAAGCCGAAGCAGAAGCCAACGCTGATGCTGACAAAAAAGCCCGCGAAAAAGTGGACAAAATGAACCAGGCTGACGGTTTGATTTTCCAAACAGAAAAGCAACTGAAAGAGTTTGGCGATAAACTGCCGGCCGACAAAAAAGGACCGATTGAAGAGGCCCTGAACAAACTGAAAGAAGCCCACAAAGCCGAAAATCTGGAAGGAATTGATGCTGCAACAGCAGAACTGAACCAGGTATTCCAGGCTGCTTCACAGGAAATGTACAACGCACAGGCACAAGCCGGCGGCCAACAGCCCGGACCTGATGCCAACGCAGGAGCCCAAGGCGGAAGCAATCAATCGTCAAACAGTGGCCAGGATGGCGAAGTAACTGATGTTGATTTTGAAGAAGTCAAATAAATAGCTTCTACAAACGATAACGAATCAATAAGTAAGTCCCGGTTAAGCAATGTCTTTACCGGGACTTTTACTTTTAGACTATTTTCATGGATCCGGAGCATCAGCGGCGTATATTTGATCGCGATCCTACCGATCATCAAACCAACACAAAAGCCAGCACAAGAAGATGACTTCAGCTCCGATCTCGCCATCATCCTTCAGAGGAATCAGAACAGGTAACCTCCTGAAAAGTCCTCTATTTACAGGCTTAATTAACTTTTCACCTTTGCGTTCAGATAAGTGACTGGTTTTGTATGGACACCGACTTTCTTTTTACACGACTCTTTTATTTACGGCATTAAATACGGAAATTAGGCGGATAAAAGCAGTAGGCATGACCAAAGGGAAAATATTAGTGATTGATGACGAGCACCAGCTTCGAAAAGCGCTTTCGAGAATCATTGAACTCGACCACGTAACCCCATTCGTGCAAAGTTGTTCCGAATGGTTAAACTCGCTGACAATGCAGGTTTTGGTTTTGACAAAATAGAAGTGAACTGGAGAACTTATAATTCAACGGTGCCGGGATACCAGATCGAATTTGATTCTGTAATCGTCGATTTTAAGATGGAGGCTGAAGAAAACATCGGGGAAGTGTCGGAGAAAATTCTAAGCATCATGAAAGACAATGAAAATATTACCATTGCCAAATTAACTGAAGCTATTGGTATTTCTTCACATTCAACAGAATGAAGCATTGATTAAGAGGAGTTTAGAAGTTTGAATTGGGACTAATACGATTAGTTGAGAAAGCAGTGAATGAAAGTATAAAGAACCCAAGACTAACACATCATGCACTCTTGTAGTGCATTTTTCATAGATAATTGCACTTGATTAGTGCATATTGATTACTTTTGTAGTAAATCAAAATACTATGAACAAATTGCTTGAACAGTTCCAGAAGCTTCTAAGAGAGACAGATACCAGCTTTTTCCGCTACATCTATGCTGAAATAAACTGGAAAAGTCGTATGATTGGCCTTACTGGCCCACGGGGAGTTGGAAAAACAACACTGGTTTTGCAGCATATAAAAAAGAACCTGAATCCTGCTGAGACGCTTTATGTAACAGCCGAGGATTTCTATTTTGCCGACAACAGACTGGCTGATTTAGCTAGCAATTTTGTAAAACAAGGCGGAAAATACCTGTTTATAGATGAAATTCATAAATACAAAGACTGGGCTAAGGAACTAAAACTGATCTATGATTATCATCCCGAACTTCATGTTGTATTTACCGGTTCTTCGGTATTGGATATCAAAAAAGGAGTCTCGGATTTAAGCCGCAGAGCGGTAATGTACCACATGCAAGGTTTGTCTTTTAGGGAATATTTACAATTGTTTCATCAAATAGCTGTCCCGGCCTATTCTTTAGAAGAAATTCTGAGTCACAAAGCTGTACTTCCGGAAATAAAACATCCACTGCCGTTTTTTGAAGATTACCTAAAAAAAGGGTACTATCCTTTTGCATTAGAGGAAGACTTTGATATGAGGCTACAACAAGTTGTTAATCAGACTTTGGAGACTGACATCCCGTTGTATGCTGGCATGAATGTGTCAACCGGTCGAAAGTTGAAGCAACTACTGGCCATTATTGCTAAAAGTGTGCCGTTTAAGCCCAATATGTCAAGTATCGCAACTGCACTTTCCGCCAGCCGGAATAACATCACTGATTATTGCCTGTTTGTTGAAGAAGCCGGAATGATCGCACAACTTCGGGATTCTACAGGAGGAATAAAGGGGCTGGGGAAGGTCGATAAAATTTATCTCGACAATACGAATTTGATTTACAGCTTAGCAAACGATCATTCAAATAGAGGAAATATAAGGGAGACGTTTTTTCTAAATCAGCTTCGGGTTAAGTATGACGTCATCAAATCCCCAGTCGCTGATTTTGTCGTGGACGATTACACATTTGAAGTAGGTGGAAAAAATAAAGGATTAAAACAAATCCAGGGTATTGATAACGCTTATGTCGTAAAAGACGACATTGAACTGGGATATTTGAATACGATTCCGCTGTGGCATTTTGGTTTAACGTACTGATATTTGCAACTTATCTGTACCATAGTCGTGTAATTAATTCATTTTCAATATTGTTATTTTTGAAGAAGTCAAATAACTAGTCAATCCTTAAAAACAAAATAAATCACTGGTTATCAACAGGTAGTGTGAATAAAATCCGTGATTTGAAGGTTTTTAATTGCAAGGTTATTAG
>Ga0209347_1000285_pt1 | contig 138539 bp, 123 predicted proteins | sample AutmiccommuBRH23_FD_187382 | JGI IMG/M metagenome (GOLD analysis project Ga0209347, IMG submission 187382) | Deep subsurface microbial communities from Mt. Terri, Switzerland - Autotrophic microbial communities BRH/23 (SPAdes) (version 2) | ecosystem: Environmental > Aquatic > Deep subsurface... | reverse complement strand
GACAGCCTTGGGCATGTAGTGGATTTGTCCTACAGCTATTTCCTGCCCGGTTACTTCCGCTTCCACGTTGTCCGTCGTGTGGGTCAACGCGAAAGCCTCACCTCTAAGGCAGCCCACGCCTGATCCCAGGCGTATCTTGCACAGGCCAAAAACATATTCAAGAAGGAGATTTACAATCATGCGTAGTTTTCTAGGTCGAGATATCTTATCGCTCAAGGAATTCGAGCGCAACGAATTCTTCCATGTCTTCGATGTCGCCAAAACCCTGGAGCCGATTGCCCGCTCACGGCAAAACAGCGAGCTACTCAAGGAGAAGACCCTGGTCACGGCTTTCTACCAGCCCTCCACCCGCACCCGTCTGGCCCACGAAGCCGCCATGCACCGCCTGGGCGGGCATGTCACCGGTTTTTCGGATGCCAAAATGACGCGTGCTGGTGACTGGTATCAGGAGTCGATTAAAGACACCGTCAAAATGCTCGAATTCTACGGCGATGTCATCGTCATGCGCCACTTTCAACAAGGCGCACCTCACGAAGCCGCTAAATGGGCTTCGGTGCCGATTATCAACGGCGGCGATGGCTGGGGTGAGCACCCCACCCAGATCCTGACCGACCTGTTCACCGTGCTCACCGAGAAGGGGCGCATCGATGGGCTCAAATGGCTCGCCGTAGGGGATATGCGCATGCGCACCATGCACTCGCTGGGCTATGCACTCTCCCAGTTCGACTGCCCGATCACTTTCGTGGCACCCCCTGATATGTCGCTCACCGACGAATTCAAGGCTGAGCTGAAGGGCTACAGCCTGGACTTCAAAGAAGCCGAACATGTCGAGCAGGCTATTGCCGAAGCCGACGTCATCCTGGTCGAGCCGGTCGTGCAGCCCGATTACACCCAATCCCGCCAGGAAGCCGGCGAGCATGGTCTCACCCCCGCCAATTACAAAATCACCCGCCAATTACTCGAGACGAAAGCCAAGCCAGACGCCATCTTGCTGCACTCCCTGCCCCGCATGGATGAAATCCCCCCCGATGTTGATATCACCCGCTGGTCGCGCTACTGGCAAGAAGCCTACAATGGCGTGGTCATGCGCATGGCTCTGCTGGCCCTCGTTTTAGGCGCCATGGAATAGACAGGAGTAGATCTGATGCAAACCGACCTGCGTAATCGTGATCTGATCGGCGATCTCGACTTCTCCAAAGAAGAAGTAGAGACCGTGCTCGATGTGGCTTTTGACCTTAAACGCAAGCGCGCCCTGGGTGAATCCCACGCCGTGCTGCGCGACAAGGTACTGGCCATGTTGTTCTTCTTCTCCTCCACCCGCACGCGCGGCTCCTTTGAAGCCGGCATGGCACAACTGGGCGGGCATGGTGCATTCATCGAATCCAAGACCACCCAGATCTCGCACGGGGATACACCCAAAGAGATCGGTGAAATCTTCGGGCGTTATTTCGATGGCATCGCCATCCGTCATGTTGACTGGGGCATCGGCAACGGTTACCTCAACGCTGTCGCTAAGGCCTCACGTGTGCCTGTGCTCAATATGCAGTGTGATATCTACCACCCCTTCCAGTGCCTGGCAGATCTGATGACCATCATTGAAAAGAAAGGCCGCGATTTGCGCCGCAAGAAGATGGTGGTCTCCTGGGCCTACGCAGCTTCTTACCAGAAGCCGATGTCTGTACCGCAATCTCTGGTGCTGCAAATGCCGCGCTTTGGCCTGGATGTTGTGCTCGCCCATCCACCCGAGTTCAAGCTGATGCCCGAGATCATGGATCAGGCTCAGGAACAGGCCCGCAAGTTTGGTGCAGGCTTCGAGGTCACAGACGATATGGAAGCCGCCTTCAAAGACGCCGACATCATTTATGCCAAGTCCTGGGGGGCTATGGTCCATACCCCTGATCCAGCCGAAGGCGCCAGGATCATCCAGAAGTACAGCCACTGGATTACTGACGAACGCAAGATGGCATTAGCCAAACCGGACGCCATCTATATGCACCCCCTGCCCGCCGATCGCAACATTGAAGTAACCGACGGCGTAATGGATGGGCCCAATTCGGTGGTCTATGACGAAGCCGAAAACCGCCTCCACGCTCAGAAGGCCGTTATGGCCCTCACCATGAGGTAATTGAATGACAGACAAAAAAGTTGCTGTTGTCGCCATCGGCGGCAACTCCCTGATTAAATCCAAGCAGCAGCAGACAGTTGAAGATCAGTATCAGGCAGCCAAAGAGACCACCCATCACATCGCCGACATGATCGAAGCCGGCTGGGATGTTGCCATCGGGCACGGCAATGGCCCGCAGGTTGGTTTTATCCTGCGCCGCTCCGAGATTGCTGCCAAAGTTGAAGGCATGCACGAAGTGCCCCTGGATGTCTGCGGGGCAGATTCTCAAGGGGCTATCGGTTATGCATTGCAGCAAACCTTGCAGAACGAGCTTTTTGCGCGCGGTATCCACAAACCCGTCGCCACCGTGATCACTCAGGTCCTGGTGGATAAAGACGACCCTGCTTTCCAGAATCCTTCCAAACCGATCGGCGGATTCATGGATGAAGATGAAGCCAGGCGTCGTGCTACCGATATGGATTGGACAGTGGTCGAAGATGCCGGGCGTGGCTGGAGACGCGTGGTGGCATCCCCAATTCCCAAAGAGATTGTGGAACTGGAATCGATCCGCATCCTGGTCGAAGCAGGTGTGGTAGCGATCACAGTTGGTGGCGGTGGCATCCCGGTCATCGATCCAGGCGATAACAGGTATAAGGGAACCGCAGCTGTCATCGATAAGGATTTCGCCTCATCTCTACTCGCCCAAAAGCTCAACGCAGACCTGTTCTTGATTTCCACTGCAGTGGAAAAAGTTGCCATCAACTTTGGCAAGCCCGATCAGACCTGGATTGATCATATGACCCTTTCTCAGGCTAAGCAGTACCTTGCTGAGGGCGCTCACTTCGCCAAAGGCTCCATGGCGCCCAAGATTGAGGCGATCATATGGTATCTCGAGGCCGGCGGCAAAGAAGCGCTCATCACCAATCCCGAAAACATCGGCCGCGCTTTGCGCGGTGAAACCGGCACGCGCATCACGCCGGACTAAGCTCCAGAATTTCCTGGTCCCAAACCAGGAGGAGAGAATATGCCTTATACAATTGACCTTACGAAGGAAGAAGAACGCTTGCAGCGCACAGTCCAACGGGCGCGTGAGCGTCAGATCATTATCCCTACCTTTGCCCAGATGAAAAATCCGGCCCTGATGCCGGATAACATCAAGCAGAAACTGACCAAGGTAGGTTTGTGGGAAGTCAACCCTCTGAATCTTTACCGCATCACCTGGAAAAATGAACCCGTTGCTCATGGCGGGGGGTTCGGGGGCGTGAACTTCATGGAGCTGCCTTCCAGCCTGACCGGCACCTCTGCACGCATCGTAGTCCTGGTTGGGAAATGGTTCCCTACCGGCGCGCATAAAGTCGGCGCAGCCTTCGGCTGCCTGGTGCCACGACTGGTCACCGGACAATTTGATCCAACCACCCAGAAAGCAGTCTGGCCTTCGACTGGAAATTTCTGCCGCGGCGGGGCTTATGACTCTGCCCTGCTGGCCTGCACTTCGATCGCCATTCTGCCCGAAGGCATGAGCCGTGAGCGCTTTGAATGGCTGTCGACGATTGCTGGCGAGGTGATCGCTACCCCTGGCAGCGAGTCGAATGTCAAAGAAATCTTCGATAAGTGCTGGGAGCTGCGCCGTTCCGGTGAAGATCTGATGATCTTCAACCAGTTCGAGGAATTCGGCAACTACCTCTGGCACTATGATGTGACCGGGCACGCCATGGAAGAAGTACTGCGGCAGATCATGGGTCCTCGCGACCGCTACCGCGGCATGGCTTCCGCCACCGGATCAGCCGGCACAATCGCCAGCGGCGACTACATGAAGCAGCTCTTCCCCGACAGCAAGATCGTCGCCAGCGAAGCACTGCAGTGCCCCACCCTGCTAGAGAATGGCTTCGGATCACACCGCATCGAGGGTATCGGCGATAAGCATGTACCGTGGATTCACAACACTAAAAACACAGACATGATTACCGCCATCGACGACAATGCCGTGGTCAACCTTTCCCGCCTGTTCAACGAACCCGAAGGGCAGGCTTATCTGGTCAAAAAAGGTGTGCCAGAAGAGATCGTCAGCCGCCTGGATTTACTGGGTTTCTCGGGTATTTCTAACGTGCTTTCAGCGATCAAATTCGCCAAGTACTTTGAGCTTGGAGAAGAGGACATCGTTCTCACCGTGCTGACCGACTCGATGGAGCTGTACAGCAGCCGGCTGGTAGAGATGCACGAAGAATACGGTGCTTATACCGCTGCCGATGCGGCTGCTCACTTTGCCCAGTACCTGCAAGGTGTGACCACGGACAATCTGATTGAATTCACTTACGCCGAGCGCCGGCGAGTGCATAATTTGAAATACTATACCTGGGTCGAGCAGCAAGGCCGCACCTACGAAGAGATCCAGGCTCAGTGGAATGACCGGGATTACTGGACCGACTTCCAACAGCAAATCCCAGAGATCGACAGTTTAATCGATGAGTTCAACCAGAGAGTCGGCTTATTGAACGACTGATCTCCATGGGGCTGAGGGAAAATCTCAGCCCCTTTTTCTTTAATATCCATGGGTTGTATCAGGGCAAATTCCAGTCTATAATTCAAAAAGCTTGCTGATGTTTGTCACCCTGGTTGATGAAATAGGACATTAGACAATCGATCCAAGCCGGTGTATGCTTATCAATGGTGTAACACATCGTCAAGGACCAATGATCGAATCCATAGGAGGTGAAGCCGAGCCGAGTAGCAAATCTGTTTATCAATCGTTTCCCATCCAAGTAACAATAAATCGAGGAGAAGTAAAAAATGCAAAGTAAACAATTATGGCGGATTTTTGCCCTGCTCACCATACTGGCGATGGTTATCTCAGCCTGTGGTACTCCAGCTCCCTCCGGGGTAGAGACTACCTCTGAGGTAGTTGAGACACCTGAAGTTGTGGGCGGCTTCCAGATCCCGACCACCCAGGAAGGCAAGTTCAATGTTGCCATGGTACTGATCGGTCCGCATGACGACGGTGGCTGGTCGCAGGCTCACTATGAGGGGCTGGTTTATATCCAGGAAAATGTACCCAATGTACATGTTGCGTATGTCGAGAACGTTCCGGAAGGCGCAGACTCTGAGCAGATCTTCCGCAGCCTCTCCCGCAAAGGCTTTGACCTGATCTTCGGCACATCCTATGGTTTCATGGATCCCATGGAAATCGTGGCCAGCGAATTCCCGGACAGCATGTACATCCATATTTCCGGGATTAAGTCGAACGAAACCAACTTTGGCAACCTGTTCGGCGCTATGGAAAACATGAAATACCTGGCCGGTATGCTGGCTGGCGCCCGAGCAAAAATGGACGGCAATCCAAAATTGGGCTATATGGCCACCTTCCCTATTCCGGAAGAATTGCGCCTGGGCAATGCCATCGCCCTGGGTATGCGCAAGACCTGCCCGGAATGCACCATGGATGTACGCTGGATCAGCACCTGGCATGACCCGATCATCGAAAAGGAAGCTGCCGCTTCCCTGTTTGATGCAGGTGCTCAGGTGGTCTTCACCGGCGCTGACACTCCGGCCGTAGCCGATGTGGCTCAGGAAAAAGGCAAATGGGGCGTAACCTATGACTGGTATGGCTCCTGCAAAGTAGAACGCTGCCTGACTGCCCCCTATTGGATATGGGGCCCGGTGTATTCAGACATCACTGAACGCGTGATCGCCAAGACCTACAAACCTGGTTGGGATTATTTCGATGCCGAAACCGGGGCATTGGGTCTGGTAGGTTTTATGGAAGGTGATACTCTGACTCCAGGTGTAGCCGAGCTGGCGCCGGAAGTGGTCCAGGAAGTCCGCGATATTATGGCGAAGATGTTGGCTGGCGAGTTTACCCGCTTCGATGTCTTCAGTGGCCCGATCAATGATAACCAGGGCAATGTAATTGTGCCCGCTGGTGAACGCTTGAGCCAGATCGATCTCGATGCATTCCCAGAGTACGGACTGGGCTGCACGTATTGTATGAAGTGGTGGGCAGAAGGCATAACCGCCGAACTTCCCTCTTCAGACGGCTAGAAATTTTCCGCATATGTGGGGCCGGAACCCTCGCCAGGGTTCTGGCCCTTTTTTAGGTAAGACTTGCCCATCAATCTATCTGGCGGTAATAATAAAAGAGAAAAAATGGTCAACGAAAACCAAACCGAAGAACCCAAAAATAATGTTCAGCCCATTGTGGAAATGCGCGGAATTGTCAAACGCTTCCCAGGCGTACTTGCCAACGATCATGTAGATTTCGAATTACTGCCTGGAGAAATTCACGCATTATTGGGGGAAAATGGAGCCGGTAAAAGTACGCTGATGAATATCCTGGCAGGGCTGTACCGCCCAGACTCGGGAACAATCCTGATCAAAGGAAAGCCAGTAGCCTTTACTTCTCCCAAGGATGCAATACGCTCAGGGATTGGCATGGTACACCAGCATTTCATGCTGGTACCCTCTCAAACAGTCACAGAAAATATTTTACTGGGCCTGGATGATCCGCGTTTTCTCTTGAATTTAAATGAATACCACCGCAAGATAGAAGATTTAGGCAATCAGTACGGTTTAAAAGTTGATCCGCGCGCCAAGATCTGGCAGCTTTCAGTCGGAGAACAACAGCGCGTCGAGATCTTGAAAAGCCTGTACCGGGGAGCAGAAATCCTGATCATGGATGAGCCAACTGCGGTGCTGGCTCCACAGGAGATCGATGACCTCTTTAAGACCTTGCGTTCGATGCTCGTCAGTGGAAAATCGGTAATCTTCATCAGCCATAAGCTCCAAGAAGTAACCGCGATTGCAGACCGCATTTCCGTCTTACGCAAAGGCAAAGCGACCGCCACCAGCGTGCCGCTAGGCAAAACCACCCGCCAGGAATTGGCGCAGTTAATGGTGGGGCGCGAAGTAATCTTTCAGGTAGAAAAAAAACAACAGCAAGCTGGCAAATTAGTCCTGGAGGTTGAGGACCTGTATGTAGACAACGATAAAGGTTTGCCAGCTCTACGAGGAGTAACTTTAAACGTACGCGCCGGGGAAATTGTAGGTCTCGCCGGAGTGGCGGGAAATGGACAGCGTGAGCTGGCGCAGGCAATCAGCGGCATGCGCGCCTGCACACGGGGGAAGATATTGCTGAACGGTGACCCGATCGACAACCGTAATCCACGTTACAGCATTCAACATGGACTGGGTTATGTACCGGAGGACCGCACCCATACCGGCAGTTCACCCAATCTGAGTGTCACAGACAACGTCATTATGAAAAGTTATTATAAAGAGCCGATCGCACACGGGTGGGTGCTGGACGCCACTTCAGCCAGCCGCTTTGCCGAAGAGCTCAAGGCTGCCTACGATATTATCGTTCCTAACGTTGAAACCCCTGTACGCTTGCTTTCCGGTGGCAATCTCCAACGCGTGATCCTGGCGCGCGAAATTTCTGGCCAGCCCTCATTCTTGATCGCCGTACAGCCTACGCGCGGGCTGGATGTAGGCGCAATCGAAGGTATCCAGCGCCTGCTCCTGGCACAGCGCGAGGCTGGAGCAGCGGTGCTGTTGGTTTCTGAAGAATTGGAAGAACTTTTCTCGTTGAGCGACCGGGTTTATGTGATCTATGAAGGCCGTATTATGGGAGAAGTACACGACAGCAACCTGGATAACGTGGGGTTAATGATGACCGGGACACCCCTGGACCAGATCCAACAGAAAGGATCACCAGCCCATGACTGAAACTGGCAGCACAATCACCAAGCCGAAAAAATTCCCCTACCGGGTCAAATTTGAGCAACGTCTGACTGAAGTACCGCGCTGGTTTCCCGCTGCCGTCTCTGTTGGGGCAATTGTCGTGGCTTTACTCCTTGGCGCAGTGGTAATTGCCTTTGCCGGAGGTGACCCCTGGCGTTCTTATGCCCATATTGCCAGGGCCTCATTTGGCAGCCTGGGTGTATTTTCAGATACACTGGTAAAAGCTACGCCTCTAATCCTGGTTGGGCTGGCCTGCTCCGTTGCTTTTCGCATGAAACTGTGGAATATTGGCGCTGAAGGCCAGTTTTTCCTGGGAGCTTTTGGCGCCAGTGCGGTCGTGCTCGCGCCGCTTCTCCCCGCAGAGACACCTCGCTGGATCTTCATCCCCGTTATGATGATCGCCGGTATCCTGGCTGGCGCGCTGTGGGGTTTTATACCAGGCATTCTCAAAGCCAAACTCAATGTAAATGAAATCATTACCACCCTGATGATGAACTACATTGCTGTAGCATGGAACAACTACTTTATTTTTGCTATCTGGACGGAAGGTGGTTTCCAGATGTCACCGGTGTTTCCAAAGAATGCCTGGTTACCCCGTCTGGCAGATTACGCCATTCAAGTCCCAATCTTTCGCGGATTGACTGTGCACCTGGGTTTGATCATGGCGCTGCTGGCCGCGGTCCTGGTCTGGTTCATCCTCTATCGCAGCCGCTGGGGTTATGAAATCCGCCTGATCGGCGACAACCCGCGCGCCGCCAAATACGCCGGACTGAACATTACCCGCAATATGGTTTTGGTGATGATGTTATCCGGTGGTCTGGCCGGGCTGGCGGGAATGTCGGAAATCACCGGGGTCGTGCATCGCCTGCAAGGGGCCATCTCGCCAGGCTACGGTTTCACCGGGATTATTATCGCCTGGCTGGCAAAACTTAATCCATTTGCTGTGATCCTGGTATCGATCTTGTTCGGAGGACTGATCCTGGCGGGACGCGAGATCCAACCATCTGGCATTCCCCGCATGATCCAGGGTATCATCCTGGTTTGCCTGATCGCCAGTGACTTTTTAATTCGCTACCGGGTGCGCATAGTTCGAGTAAATGGAGAGGCATAATTTATGGATTTCATCATTATTCTCCAGGCTGGCGTTGCAACCGGCACCATTTTACTCTTTGCCACAATCGGTGAGATCCTGACTGAACGATCAGGGGTAATGAACCTGGGTGTTGAAGGGATGATGCTGATGGGAGCAATGAGCGCCTTCAGTGTCGCCGTTAAGACTGGCAATCCATGGCTGGGATTAATTGTCGCCATGCTGGTTGCCGGACTCTTCAGCCAGATTCATGCCTTCATCACCATCACCCTGCAGGCAGATCAGGTTGTTAGCGGACTTGCCCTGACGTTCCTGGGCACAGGGATCAGTCTTGTTTTAGGAGAGGGGCTGAGCAAAGCCGGGGCGATTTCGCTGCTGCCATCCTACACCATCCCCCTGCTCTCGCAAATCCCGATCCTCGGGCCGATCTTCTTCACCAATCAAAGCATCATGGTTTATCTCGGTTATTTGTTAATTCCCCTGGCATGGTATTACATCAACCGCACCCGCCCGGGTATGCACCTGCGGGCAGTGGGCGAATACCCGGCTGCAGCAGATGCCGTAGGAATCAATGTCTATCGTTTGCGCTACTTTTATGTTTTTATTGGCGGTATGTTAGCCGGGCTGGCAGGCGCCACAATCAGCCTGGCGATCTCGCCAGGTTGGTTTAGCGAATTAACCACCGCCGGACAAGGCTGGATTGCCATCGGTCTTGTAATTTTCGCCCAGTGGGATCCCGTGCGAGCCGCTGTAGGCTCCTATGCTTTCGGTGCTTTGCGCCGTTTGATCCTGGATATTCAGGGACCTACCATGCTGCTCGGATTTGCCAATCCTTTCTACTATAATCCTTATTGGGGATTTTTCCTGCAAATGCTGCCTTACGCATTTACCGTGATCGTTCTGGTGATTGGCTCGCGCGAAGCTATGCGCAAACGCCTGGGCTCACCGGCTGCTCTGGGAAATCCATATATTCGTGGGGAACGAGGCTTATAACACTATGGAAAAGTTTTTGGGCTATCAGTGCTCGGTCTGTGGGGGACAATACGGACCCGATGAGATTACTTACACCTGCCCTAAAGATGGCGGTAACCTGGATATCGTTTTAGATTATGACGTGATCCGCAAATACGTCCAACCTGAATTGATTTTCCGCCAGGATGAGCCCTCGCTCTGGCGTTATCTGCCGCTGCTGCCCATTCAGGACCCGGGCGGGCATGGAACGCCTCTGCACGCTGCAGGCTGGACACCGGTCTTCAAGCCCCCCCGTCTGGCTGCCGAACTGGGAGTTGATAAGCTATGGGTAAAAGATGAGAGCCGCAATCCTACCGCCTCCTTTAAAGATCGTGCCAGTGCAATCGTCGTGGGGCGCGCCCGAGAAATCCACGCTGAAGTAGTCGTCACAGCATCTACCGGAAATGCAGGCGCAGCCCTGGCAGGTATGTCTGCTGCCATTGGTCAAAAGGCGATTATTTTTGCCCCCAAAACCGCCCCGCCGGCCAAAATCGCCCAGCTGGTTGTGTTTGGCGCTCAGGTTGTCCTGGTTGATGGCACTTATGACGACGCCTTTGACCTTACCATCCAGGCTGCCCAGGAATTTGGCTGGTATTGCCGCAACACGGGCTATAACCCCTTCACAGCCGAAGGGAAAAAGACCGCCGCGTTTGAAATTTGGGAGTGGATGAGCGTGGATCAGATTCCGCACAGTCCATCCAAACCATTGACCGTGTTCGTTTCTGTTGGTGATGGCAATATCATCTCTGGAATTCATAAAGGTTTCAAAGACCTGCTCGCATTGGGCTGGCTGGAAAGCATGCCGCGCCTGATCGGCGTCCAGGCCGAAGGCTCGGCAGCCATAGCCAATGCCTTCAAGGCCGGGGACGAGCAGATTATCCCGGTTCAAGCAACCACCCTGGCCGATTCCATCTCGGTCGATCTACCGCGCGATGGGCTGCGCGCCGTACGCGCTGCCACGCAGACTGGCGGCGCGTATATCACCGTCAGCGACCAGGAAATCCTGGCGGGGATTGCTGCCCTGGGCCCATGTGGGATCTTTGCGGAACCCGCGGGTGCGACCGCTTATGCCGGGTTGGTAAAAGCCCTGCACTCCGGTCTCGTGCAGCGCGACGACTCAATCCTGGTGCTTAATACCGGCAGCGGCCTAAAAGATGTAAAAGCTGCCATGCAAGCCACCCAACCGGCCCCAGTGATCGAACCCTCCCTGGCGGCTGTTAAAAATCTACTAAGATAGGGGATTATGAACGAACCAACATTTACGATCATCGCCCCAATATTCAACGAGCGCGACAATCTACCTGAGCTATACCAGCGTGTCAAAAACGTCATGGATCAGACTGGTGAAGTCTGGGAGCTACTGCTGATCGACGACGGCTCCACCGATGGTTCCACTCAGATTATCAATGACCTGGCAGACCAGGATGAGCGTGTGCGCCCCTTGATCTTCGCCCGCAATTTCGGACATCAGATTGCTGTCACCGCCGGATTGGACTACAGCCAGGGTCAGGCCATGGTCATTATCGACTCCGACTTGCAGGATCCGCCCGAGGTCATTCTGGACTTGATTGCCAAATGGCGCGAGGGGTATGAGGTCGTCTATGCCGTGCGCGCTGAGCGTGAAGGCGAATCCTGGTTTAAGCTCTTCACGGCCTCCATGTTCTATCGCATTATTTACCGCATTACGGATGTAAAAATCCCCCTGGATACAGGGGACTTCCGCTTGCTGGACCGCCAGGTGGTAAACGTGCTTAACCAGATGCGCGAGCGGCACCGCTTTTTGCGCGGCATGTCTGCCTGGGTAGGTTTTAACCAGGTTGGAGTGCCTTACCGTCGCGCTGCCCGGCATGCCGGGGAGACCAAATATCCCTTTAAGAAGATGTTCCGGCTGGCGCTAAACGCCATCACCGGCTTCTCTTATTTCCCGCTTCAGATGGCAACCTATATCGGGTTCATCTCCGCCGGCATCAGCATCCTGGCCATTCCGGTGGTTATTGCCACACGTCTGGCAGGCTCGCAAGCTTTCTTCGGGCAGGCGACTACCCTGATCGCAGTGCTTTTTCTGGGTGGTGTACAATTGATCTCACTGGGTATTCTGGGTGAATATATCGGACGGCTGTACGATGAAGCCAAAGGCAGGCCGATGTATATTGTGCGCCAGGATAAGCGCCAGCCCTCCACCGAGCAGCTTCCTTCAGATAACCAGTCAACCGAGGCCTGACCGCGATTTAACCAACTATGTTTCCCCCTCCCACTGCACTCGTCCTGGTCGCCGTCATCAACCAACCCCGCGATCTTGAGATCGCCCGATTACTGGGCTGGTACCGTATCCCTCTTGCAAAGGCTCCCAAGGTTGTGGCAGTGGATTACCTGGCTTTTTACCAGACTGCTGCTTTCGGTGCAGAAAAATGGCGCATTCAAACTATTGCGCCTGTCCTGGGGCACGAGCTGACCACGCGCGCCGAATTGCTGCGCGACGAATCCGATCACCCGCGCGCCCAGGCGACTTACTACAAACTTCAGCTGGGTCCACTGCAGCAACTACCCCGTCCAATTCTGGCAAAAAGCTGGCGGCGAATCACCTTCCTCTACACGACCGGAGAGTACTTGCAGCATGCCGATACCGTAAATGATCTGGTGGTAGGGATAGAAGAACGCCCAACTTTATGGCAAGCATTACGCGAGCGGGCCTGCCAGAAACAGCAATACGGCAATCAAGAAACGGGCGATATCCCCCCGCTGGATCTGGACCCAGTGTTACTGGCCGCGTTGTTGGGGTTGAGCAATGTGAATTCCTCAATAAAAAATTCTGGCGGTAAACGATAAAGTGATTTTTTTTCGAGGTTTTTGGAGAATATTTCAATGGTAGATTCAAATATACCACCCGGCGAGCGAACAGAAACAGCCTCAAACCCTGGTGTTTCAAACGATAGCAGCTCACAACAGGTATGGACTTTTCGAGGTTATAAGCTAAGCCCCAGCGAATTTACCACTGCGATGGTGCACCAGTTCAGGGCTGAGGTGCAGCGTGCCAATGTTTGGCGCCAACGCCTGGATATGACCACCAATTGGGCCGTAGTTACCACCGGCGCCGTCATCTCGATCGCTTTCACTGGAGAGGGCGCACCTCATCTGGTCATTATTCTCAACCTCTTATTAGTGACTCTGTTTTTATCGATAGAATCCCGGCGCTATCGTTACTTTGAATTATGGAGTTATCGTATCCGCCTGATGGAAACGGATTTCTTTGCGGCCATGCTGGTGCCCCCCTTCCATCCCTCAGCCGACTGGGCTGAATCCCTTGCAGAAAACCTGCTCCATCCGCACTTCCCGATTACCTTCACAGAGGCCCTGGGGCGCCGGCTGCGGCGCAACTATCTGTGGATTTTCACCGTCATTTATCTGGCCTGGTTTGCCAAGCTCTGGTTACAACCAACAACCGCAATAAATTGGGCGCACGTTGTCCGGCGCGCCGGTGTTGGCGGCCTGGGCGGAGAACTGGTTATGGGTGGGATGATCGGCCTGGGCATTTTTTTAGCCCTGTTCGCCCTGATAACAATTCGTTTGCAAGAAGCTTCTGGCGAGGTCCTGCCTCGCTATGAAGGCTTGCCCGAACAGGTACTGTCAGCATTTGGGAAAAGCGGAACACCTCACCCGATTGAGCGTGCCTGGTACCGAAAAGCTAAACGTCGGCGTCAGTTTTTAACTTTAATCATCACAGATCAGTCGCAGGCCGTCTCAGCCCGCATCATCAAAGATATGGCACGCGGCGTCACGGCGCTGTCAGGCAAAGGAATGTATACCGGAAAAGAGCACCAAATCCTGATGGTAGCTTTGACAACCACGGAGATTCCTCAGCTAAAGGATCTGGTTCGCTCGGTAGACGAGAATGCATTTGTTATTGTCACGCCCGCCCAGGAAATATTAGGGCGCGGGTTTCTCCCCTTAGAGGAAATTAAATATTAAATGTTATTTGAGGACGCGCTATGAAGACTCTGATTAAAGGCGGAACCCTGATAACGGCTGCAGAGACATTCGTTGCAGATATCTTGATCGATGGTGAGCGCATCCTGGAACTTGGCGCTGACCTTCACGCTCCGGACGCTCAAATCATCTCAGCACAGGGCAAGCTGGTATTACCAGGAGGTGTGGATGCCCACACCCATTTTGACCTGCCCATGTTCGGCACCGTCTCCAGCGATGATCACTACACCGGGCATAAAGCCGCCGCCTTTGGTGGTACAACCACAGTGATCGATTTCGTTCCTCAGGATTTACCTGGCTTGCGTGGATCAATTAATACCTGGCGCGCCAAGGCTGACCCTAAAGCAGCCATCGATTTCAGTTTCCATATGAACATATCCTCCCTGAATGCTCAAATTGAGGCTGAGATCCCAGAGCTGTCTGAGATGGGCATTACCAGTCTCAAAGTATTTACTGCCTATAACAACCGCCTGCGCCTGCAAGATGACCAAATCTTTCGGGTGATGCGCATCGCCCGACAACATAACCTGCTGACCATGGTGCATGCTGAAAATGGCGATATGATCGAATTACTGGTCACAGAGGCGCTGCAAGCCGGACACACAACTCCCGAATGGCATGCCCGCACTCGCCCAGCCTGGGGTGCAGTAGAAGCCAGCCTGCGCAGTGCTGCCCTGGCTGCACAGGCGAAAGCGCCGTTGTATATTGTCCATATGAACGCCGGGGGCGAGGTGGACATGCTGGAATATGCCCGCCAGCAGGGTCTGCCAGTGATGGGCGAGACCTGCCCGCAGTATTTGTTCTTCTCCATTGAGAATTTACAGCGTCCAGACGGATCGAAATGGATCTGCTCGCCACCTATGCGCACAGCAGATGACAACGCCCGCTTGTGGAAAGGACTGCAAAACGGCACGATCCAGGTAATCGGTACTGATCACTGTCCCTTCTTTTACGATGGCACTACTCCGATTCAGTACGAAGGCCAGTCTGTGGCGATTCCTGGCAAGGAGCTGGGGCATGCTGATTTCACGCTCATCCCCAATGGCTTACCAGGCGTAGGGGATCGCATGCCGGTGCTGTGGACCTATGGCGTGCGCTCTGGGCGACTGACCGCCAACCAATTTGTGGCTTTGAACTGCACTAATCCAGCAAAAATCTTTGGACTCTATCCCCGTAAAGGAACATTACTGCCTGGTGCAGACGCGGATATTGTCATCTGGGATCCAGAGCGCCGCCTGACCTATGGCGTTGCGCATGCGCAACATCGCACAGACTACAACCTGTACGAAGGTTGGGAGTTGGTCGGATACCCCGAGAAAGTATTTCTGCGCGGCCAGTTGATTGTGGATGGCGAAGAATGGTATGGACACGCAGGGATGGGTCGTTATATCCACCGGCAGGGAGTCGCTGTGCTCTAGTGTCCACACCTCGAAATAATATACTTCTTGCCTCCCTATCAGCTCGCAGGCTGACGAGTTCCCATTCATTGTGGCCCACTGGCCTGGTATTGGGTGGAGTATGCCTGTTGCTCACTCTGCTCAGCGGCTGCCGCCCAGATGTGGTCTCCCCTACCCCCAGCCGGCCGGCGCTGATCTACCCTACCGACACACCCGCGTTAGTGCTGGTGGATATTACTCCCAGCCCAACGGCTATTATTCCAACCCTGACGCCTTTGCCGACCTCTTCACCGACACCTGTAGTAGCTGTCGTCGAAGCAGACCCCAGGCCGCCCCTGCAATACGACCTGGTTTATCTCGCAGATAATCGCCTGATGCTTTGGGATCATAGCAGCATGAGCCAGGAGGCGTTGGTCAATCAGGTTATCACCTACACGCTCAGCGCGGATGGCAGCCAAATTGCTTTACTGCGCTCAAAAGGCATCACTGCCAACGGGATTGAAATGTTTGACCTGGAACGGATAGAACTGGCTACCGGTCAAATCCAGATACTTGTCGATGACACTCCGCGAATTAGCAGCCTGTCGCTCTCTCCCGACAAACAATGGCTGGCGTATTCTATCCCCGGTGATGACGATACGATCCATTTGACGACCAATACCGGCGACCAGACCAGGCGCACGCTGGCCTCCTGCCAATCGATCCACCCGACCCAGTGCACTGAATTGATCTGGTCAGCGAATAGTCGCGATCTGGCATGGATCGACCGGGAAGGGTTATGGCTATATTCGTTAAGCGCCGATGCAACGCGATTAATTCTCCCTGCCCGAGCCACGATCCCTGATCCGCGAGGCAGCACAACAAAAGTCTCTGTACGCTACCAGAACATAAGCTGGTCACCCTTCGGCCGGTATATCCTGAGTGAGGTAGTTGTGCCGTCTTCGGACGTACGTTGGTGGGGAATCGCCGACACCGCTCAGGAACGCGTAGCGCTATTGCCGGGTTCATTCACTACTCAGCCTCCGCGCATCTCGGTCGTCTGGATGGGAGATGGAAAACTCTTTGTCACCCAACCCAGTCATTTTGTGGAAAATATACAGCCCGCGATTGAGCTCTGGAACGTTGTCCCCACCCGATCTGACCTTTTATCACTGTATCAAAGATATTCACTCCCACCCATGGAGATTTACACTTCTCAGCAAACAATTGGCCTGCCTGATTTTTCACTGGAACAGCCTTACCAGGCCAATGATTACTTTTTCTATCTGGCTGCCTACACCACCGGTGACCCAGTGCTATCGGCTCTCGTGCGGTTTGATCTACGTTATGGGATTTTGGAAAAAACCAACGATCTTCTCATCGACGAACAAACCATCCAATGGGCGCCGGATGGAGGCAGTCTATTGATTGGCAATCTCGAGCCGAAATGGATTGCTGCCTGGGAATCAACCCTTTACGATCTCAGAGCTGTTTTTGGCGCGCAGAGCTGCTGTTTTACCTGGTTGCCAACCCGTTAAGCTACAACGATTCGATGTACAAAAAAGCCTCAGCCCAATGAACGCTCTCTTACCCCTGCTGCCATCCACCATTTTGGTGCTCTCCGCATTAATCCTGTTGGTTATGCGACTGGTCAGGCCGAATTTCCGCTATTTTTGGCTGGTGGCTGTCAGCGGCAGTCTATTCGCATGGTTGAGCCTGCTGTTCTTGCGTTTTTGGTTGCCGGCCAGTTTTGAATTACTGTCCTGGGAGCCTGCCAGTTTGTTCCCCGTCTCGCCGGTCTTATTACTGGATCGCATATCCTGGCCTTATGCCTTAGCTCTGTCGACCCTGGCGCTGGCAGCCATTCTGACCGACATCAGCCGTTCTACAGAGACAAACCGCCTGACGTGGGCAGGCAGCCTGGCGTTCACCGCACTGGGTATCCTGGCTGCGATGGCAGGCAACCCACTGACTCTGATGCTGGCATGGGCAGCCCTGGACTTGATCGAGCTGGTAATTATGCTCGTGCGTGTTAAGCCAGTCGATCAGCGCGAGCAAGTTGTGATCACTTTTTCTGCACGAGTAGCCGGAATCTTAGCTCTGGCTGCCGCCGCTGGCCTGGGCAGCGAGATTCCCCTGTCCTTTGCCCAGATTGCTCCTCAAAGCAGCATTTTTCTTTTGCTGGCAGCCGGGTTGCGCCTGGGTGTATTCCCCCTACACCTGCCTTTTCTGGAACAAGCTCCGTTGCAACGCGGACTGGGCACCTTGTTTACCCTGCTCCCAGCTGGAACCAGCCTGATGCTGCTTACCCGCGCAGCTGCCGCAGCCAGCAGCGGACCCCTGGATTCAGCATTGCTATTACTCACTGGTCTGGCAGTGTTATATGCCAGCGGTTCCTGGTTAGCCGCAAAAGATGAGCTCGACGGCCGGCCATTCTGGATTCTGGCCTTTGCTGCCCTGGCGATTGCAGCCGCGTTGCATGGTGAACAGATCGCCAGCCTGTCCTGGGGAATTACGGCTCTACTTTCGGGCGGGTTACTGTTTCTCTTTTCTGCCCGACAGCGCAATTTGCTTTTCTTGCCGCTTTTAGGCCTGGTCGGGGCCACCATGCTTCCGCTTACCCCCAGCTGGCAAGGGGTACGATTGTACACTTTACCGATGCCAGGGACCCTGGTGCTGTTTTTCCCTGCCCACGCTCTTTTGCTGCTCGGCTATGTGCGCCATGCGGTCCGCCAGACTGAGCCACCCAATCGGGCTGAACGCTGGATCTGGATATTCTATCCGCTTGGTCTGGTCCTGCTGCCTGTCACACATTACCTGATCGCCTGGTTTGGTAATCCACAGAGTCGTTGGGAAACCGATTGGCCAGCCATTCTGGAATCCTGGCCCGGCCTGCTCGTGCTGATACTCACCGGCGGGATGCACCTGGCATACCGGCGTGGGCTGCGCGTGCCTGGTGGGGCCGTTCAGCTATTTAGTCGCTCCCTGTCTTTGGGTTGGCTGTACCGCCTCTTATGGAGCATCTATCGTTGGTTTGGAAAGTTCCTCTCACTGATCAGCCAAATTCTGGAAGGTGAGGGAGGGGTATTATGGGCTTTGTTGATATTAACCGTACTACTGACGTTGCTTGCCCGGCAGAGTCTGGGAGGATAGATGCCTGAAGTAGACTGGCTGCCCCTGATGAGTGTCCTTCTGGTTATTGCCAGCTCATTTACTCTGCTAATCAATCCAGCCTGGCAAACCAGCCTGGTGGCATTATCCATACAATATTTAGGTGTTTTTATCCTGGTCAGCAATGTTTTGCCACTGGGAATAGCCGCAGTTAAGCTCGTAGCCGGTTGGATGGCAGGGATAGTCCTGGCGATGTCCATATCCGGGTTGCTCCGGCGAGTGGCTGTGCCGCAGGACGTGTCTGCAATATCGAGGGACTCGTTGGGGCAATCCGACAGCCTGGCAGGTTCACCTGGCTGGCAAACACGCTCGGGGCGCGCTTTTCGCCTGCTGACCGGCCTCTTAGTTGGCATGGCTGGTCTTTCGCTTGCCCCACAGCTCACTGATTGGGTGCCCAAATTGAGCATTGAACAGGCCTGGGGAAGTGTGATCTTGTTGGGAGTTGGGCTGCTCCAATTGGGTTTCACAATCCAACCTTTGCGCACGATCCTGGGACTGCTCACCTTCCTGGCTGGATTCGAGATCATCTTCGCCACCGCAGAGCCATCTGCACTGGTAGCCGGGCTGCTGGCAGTCATTAACCTGGGCCTGGCGCTGGCAGGCGCCTATCTCTTAATGGTTGACACATTGGGGGAGAGCGCATGAATAGCGCTGCCATCTGGATTCTGGCGCCGATTTTCGTGGGTGGGATTTTATTTTTCCTGCAGCGATTTGAAAAAGCACTTGTACTTGCCGGCGCGGGACTGGCCGTAGTGTTGGCGCTCTTGGCCTGGTATCTGCCCATCGGCGAAGCGCTGCCGTTTTTACCATCCATCACGATCCAGGATACCATGTTCGTCCTTGGACGGCAGTTCATCCTGGACGATGCAGATCGCCCTTATCTGTTCCTTGTTTACCTGATGGTCGCAATTTGGCTGGGAGGTTCTGCAGCAGCCCGCAGCGGGAAAAATCTTGTACCGGTGGGTTTGATCGTCAGCGGTTTGCTTACTGCGGCCCTGGCTGTTGAGCCTACCCTCTACGCAGCCCTATTGATCGAAATGGCCGCGCTGGTTTCTATCCCTGTGCTGGCCCCACCGGGCAAACCTGCCAGCCGAGGAGTATTGCGCTTCATCACCTTTCAGACTCTCGGAATGCCATTTATCCTGTTAAGTGGCTGGTTATTACCGGGAGTGGTCAGCGACCCTCCGAGTCAGCGCGTTATAACTGCAATCGTCATGCTTATGCTGGGATTTGCTTTATTAATTGCCATATTCCCCTTCCACTCCTGGTTGATCAGTCTGGCTGGAGAAGTTAATCCGTACGCGGCCGCTTTTATTTTCTTTTGCTTATTGAGCACTGTTTCAAAATTTGGTATTGATTTCATGCACCACCTGGAGTGGTTACGAGATTACGCTCCACTATACTCGATCTTACGCTTGCTGGGCATCCTGATGATCTTTACCGGGGGTCTGTGGGCAGCCTTCCAGCGCCACCTGGGGCGCATGTTGGGCTACGCCATGCTGGTAATCGTGGGTAGCTGTCTGCTGGCCAGCAGCCTGGGTGCGCCAGCTGCTGCTCTGGGAGCAGCCTCCTCAACAGCTGCTTCCCCGGCTACCGGGCTTTTCTTTGCATTTTTTCTGCCAAATGGACTTGCTCTGGCAGCCTGGGCCCTGTCACTTTCGATATTTAAAAATCAAACCGAAAATCTGACTTATCGCAGCGTTCAAGGGCTGGCATATACTTTACCGGTCGCCAGCGCAGGTCTACTTGCAGCCCATTTTTCGCTCGCCAGCCTGCCGTTACTGGCGGGATTCCCGCTGTACTCGGCTATGTTTTCCAGCCTGAGTCACAGCGCGCCATCGACTGTCATTTTAGCCATGCTCGGGGTGGGCGGATTATTGGCTGGAGCCCTGCGCACACTGGCAGTATTGATCACCTCCCCCAACGCGAGTCCTGCCTGGTCCATGACAGAAACTCGATTACAGGTCATCTTTATCGTAACGGCGATATTCCTACTCTTTGTGATGGGCTTATTCCCCCAACTTTATATCCCCCTTTTAAGCGCATTGATCCCCTGATCATCTTCTGGCAGAGCGATCGCAAGCGAGGCAGGCAGGGTATTGTGCCAGCCCCCATTCGCCCGCCTCAGACATGCTATAATCTGCAACAATATGAGAGTCCTGCAATGGATTCTGGTTGAACTTGAAACGGAGGAGACCGGCCGATGGAATTAGAGCAAATCTTCAAACAGGTTGAATGGCTGGACGACGAACGACGCAAAGATAAAACAACCATCGGATCTCTGGAGGAACGCCTTACTGCGTTAGAGGGCAATTTAATCCCTCTTCCTAACCAGATCAAAGACCTGGGTGGAGAAATTACCCGCCTGACAGCTTTACTGGCGCGCATGGATCATTTCGATGAGGCGCTGCTCCAGCAGCGTATTGAGTCCAAGCAGCGCCTGGAAGAAATAGAACGAGATTATAAAAAACGCCTGGAGGAAAGTGAGCGTCTGCGCAGGGTGGAAATGCGCTCTCTGGATACCAGCCTGGCTGAATTGCGCAAAGAACTGGAGGCATTCCCAGAATTAAGGCGCGGGCTTAAGGCGCGCGTGGACGAAGAAGCGCGCCTGGCTAAGATAATCGATGAAGTGCGCGGGCGAATTGAAAATGTGCGCCACACGGAAGAAGAGTATACGCGCTCCTTCCGCTTGCTGGATGATGGGCGCCGCCAGGATAACAAGCGCCTGACAGACTTACAAGGTGAGATGGCTGCCATCCGCAAACGCGTGGATGAACAGCGTGGTCAAAATGAATTAATAAACTCGACCGTGCGCAAGACTGAGACACGCCTGAACGAGCTGGCTACTGTGGAAGCAGAGCGGCGAGAAGCCCAGGCTAAATTCCTCGAATCGCAAGCCTTGCGACAGGTGGAGCGCGACCGGGTATGGAAGGAGTGGGCCACCCGGTTCGAGGCCATTGAAAGCCAGACGGCTGAGATTGAAACTAATTTACAGGCCCTGGACACGACCCATCGGGCTGTCAAACGTTCTCAAGAGGCTGTTGAAGAAATTACCCAGAAAGTCGAAAGGCGGATCACCGAAATTACCGAGATCCAACGCCTGGCTGAAGAACGTTTCCGCCAGGAGTGGGTGACCTTCAAAGCGGATGACCAGAAACGCTGGACTAACTATACGCTTACCTTGGAGGAACAGCGCAATGAAACCGCGCGCCAATTTGAACGCATCCTGGAGCGCATCACACAGCTAGAAGACAATGCCCAGGAGATCCAGGACCTGATCGCCCAGATGCGTGAACAATCGGAGAAACGCCTGCAATCTCTGCTGTCGATGGCGCATGAGTGGGTGGCATCGCATGAACGCAGCCTGGGGCGCAGTCGCTAATCCCCAGGGCTCCTTGGGTCTGATTCGTAACGAGGAAATGCATGCGCACCATTGGAACTGCGGGCCACGTCGATCATGGGAAATCCACCCTGGTTCAGGCCTTGACGGGTATACATCCCGATCGCTTGAAAGAGGAGCGTGAGCGGGAAATGACCATCGACCTAGGCTTTGCCTGGATGACTCTGCCAGGGGTTGATGGCGGACCAGACGAAGAAATCGGCATTGTCGATGTCCCGGGGCACCGTGACTTCATTGAAAATATGCTGGCGGGCGTGGGTGGGATTGACGCGGTATTATTCGTGGTTGCGGCTGATGAAGGCATCATGCCACAGACCCGCGAACACCTGGCAATCCTCAACATCTTACAGGTACAGGGGGGTGTGGTGGCTCTGACCAAGATCGATCTGGTTGAAGACCCGGAATGGCTGGATCTGATCGAGGAAGATCTGCACACCGCTTTCCAGGGCACAATCCTGGCAGACGCGCCTATCGTCCGTGTATCCGCGCGCACCAGGACGGGGATCGATGAGCTGCGCAGCGCTTTGCGCGCCTGCCTTGCGGATCGCCCTCCCCAGGCTGATATCGGCCGGCCGCGCTTACCCGTAGACCGGATTTTCACCATGGCAGGCTTTGGCACCGTGGTCACCGGAACCCTGACCGACGGACATTTGCAACTGGGCGATGAAGTTGAAATCCTGCCCAGAGGATTGCGCGGACGCATACGCGGGCTGCAAACGCATAAACAAAAAGAAAGCCTGGCAGTCCCCGGCAGCCGCACGGCGGTCAACATTTCAGGAATAACGGTCGAAGAAATTCAACGCGGCGATGTGGTCTGCCATCCTGGGAGCTACCGCCCTACCCGCCTCCTGGATGTCCACTTTCGCCTGCTGGAAGACGTCAGCCAGCCGATCAAACATAATACCAGTGTCAAGTTCTTCACCGGCGCGGCCGAAGTCGTAGCACGCTTGCGCTTGCTGGGCGTCGAGGAGCTGAAACCGGGTGACGCTGGCTGGCTGCAGTTAGAACTAAACGAGCCGGTGACCGTCGTGCGTGGAGACCGTTATATCCTGCGCCGTCCATCCCCGGGTGAAACCCTGGGTGGGGGAATGATCATCGATCCTACCCCCAAGGGGCGCCATAAACGCTTTGCACAGGCGGCTCTGCAGCGCTTACAAGCCTTACATCAGGGTACCCCGGAAGATATCCTCATGCAAGCCATGCTGGCGCTGGGTGCAGCGCCAGTGCGAGATGTCCTGGCTCGTTCTACATTGCATAAGGATATCGCTGAACAGGCGCTGGAAAAACTGCTTGAGGAAGGCTTGATCCTGACTCTGGAAGGCGCTGATCTGCCTCAAATAACCCCAGAAACCCACGTGATCAGTCGCAGTTACTGGGAGCAGCTTCGCGAACGCACACGCCAGGCAGTAGATCACCACCACCAGAGCTTCCCGCTGCGTCTGGGAATCCCGCGCGAAGAGTTGAAGAGCCGCCTGAAAAATATGTCGGCCTTCACACCGCGCCTGTTCAATACTTTGTTGAGCAGTTTGACCGCAGCCAATGAAATCGAGGAGAAAAGGGCCCTGGTAATGCGGCGAGGGCGCCAGATCCAGTTTACCCCCCCACAGCAACTGCGCGTGGATACTCTGCTCAAAAAGTTTGCCACCGCACCTTTTGCGCCGCCGTCAGCCAGGGAGTGCGCGGGGGAGATCGGCGATGACTTACTCAATGCGCTGTTAGACCTTGAGATTCTGGTTTCCGTAGGGCAGGATGTCGTCTTCCAGCGCGCGGATTATGAGCGCCTGGTCAGTGAAATTCGCCGCCTGTTAGAAGAACGCGGTACGCTGGGCGCCGCAGAAGTGCGCGATCATTTCAATACCAGCCGCAAATATGTCCTGGCTCTACTGGAACATCTGGACGCGATTGGAGTCACCCAGCGCGTTGGCGACGTGCGGCGCTTGCGGTCATAGCCTGCGGGTGCTCATAAAAGTTATGGTCAACGGATGTTATAATCCAATTGGTGGACAAATTTGAGAAATAGCCCAGGCTGCAGGTTGTATCAGATGGCGCAGCCGGGGGTCACAGGTGGTGCGTCCATGAAACGAGAAAAGACTACAGTTATTTTGAGCAGAATCTTTATCAGCCTGCTGGTAGTGTTGATTACCGGCAGCCTGGTCTGGCAGCCTGTTTCAATTGGCCGTGCCGCTCCGATATTAAGTATCGAGCCACTGACCTGGAACATCATCGGCCTGGATGATGAGGATATGAATTCAGGCCCGAACACCTACCCCATCGGTGCGCGAGTGTGTAATTCGGGTGATGAAGCTGCCCAAGCCCTGCTGTTCACGCTGGTATGGGAAGAAGAGAACCTCAATATTAGCCAGATCGGTCCAATCAGTTTTAACCTGACACAGCTGGATGCCACACAATGCCGGGATTTTTACTTCCAGGTACTGGTGAACCGGACAGTTGATGCTTATACTGCCAATCGTGAATTTCATTTTAGACTGGAATCCAGCAATCACTCCACCATCGAGACTGAAGCTAATACCGAAATTTATGTCCAACCTTATCTGAACGAAGAAAACCAGCCTGATGACAACATGAGCAGTTTCGTCATTGCCGGTCCAAGCACAATAGAGCTTGGACATACAGTCGAGTTCACCGGTACCAGCGCCGTGGCATCGCCTGGTATGCAGCAATTAATGCACCTGATCGAGTTTCCTCCAGACTTATTCCGTATTGTGTCGATTGAAACCAGCTATACTATCCCCAGTGCTTTATCGATTGGCTCTAATTATGCCGATGCCTGTGGCTGGAATTCAGTTATTACCAGCCCTACCTACCTGTCTTGCGATGGCGGGGATGACGATAAATATCCGGGTGAGTTTGCTGGCGGAAATACAGTAGTGACCTACACGGTCGAAGCCATTGAAATTGGTGCTGCTACATTAAATGGTGCTGTATTTTCCTACGACGCTGGTACATATATATACCAACCCAACGCAGCTGAAGGTGCGTTGTCAGTCACTGTTGTCGATCAGCTCCCAGACACCGAAACCCCTACCCCAACCGAAACACACACTGCCACTACAACAATCACCGGCACCCTGCTAACACCTACCGCAACAGCCACCCTGACAGCCTCTATCACCGGCACACCTCCCACCGCTACCAGCTCGCCTACCAAAACCGTCACGGGCACCCCGCCCACCCCCACCCGCACCACCACGCCCACCATCACCGGCACCATCACCCCCAACCCTGCCATCACCAATGCTGTCAGCCCGACCGAGGCGCGCACGGGTCAGAATTTCACTTTCACCATTCGGGTAACCAATAATGGCAGCGCGGCTGCCACGGACGTGACCGTGCGCAGTTCGTATTCGACCTACGAGACCATCTCCAGCGCCAACAGCACCAAGGGCACTACAAATACCAGCACCTCCACGCGCACAGTAACCGGTAATATCGGCACACTCAATCCTGGCGAAAGCGCCACCGTGACGGTGGTCACGCGCGTGAGCACCTCCGCCACCAGCACAGTTACCCTGACCAATGCCGCTACAGTCACCTACCGTTTTGGAAGCAGCAATTTTTCGCGCACCTCCAACAGCGTCACATACCGGGTGACTGGCTCATCCACCTTACCCGGCACCGGATTCATGGAATTAGATACCCCTGATGACGGCCCTGCGGTTACCGCGGCCCTGATTGGAGGCCTGCTGGCCCTGTTGGGTTTTGGCGCCTTGCTGTACAGCCTGTATGCTCGCCAACACAACCCCTACTGGACAGATTGGTTCGTAAAAACTGGGGCCGTCTTGCTGCTGGTTGGCTTGATTTTTGGGGGAGCAGCCTGGAGCTTGCGCCCTGTTCCCGATGCAGCCCCACTGGCGCAGCAGCTGGCTACTCCGCCAGGTGATCTGTCGCGGTCTCCCTATCGTCCGAATAACCCGCCGGAAGCGCCCGTAATCGACCATGAATTCCCGTTTCCAGGTGGCCCGGATGAGCTGGAGAGCCTGCCGGAGTTCACCATCCCCACACCTACTGTGGTCATGACTCCCGCAGCGGATGGCTCAGCGGTTAAGCCGCCGGATACCAGCGCCATCACACGCCTGGCGATCCCTGCCCTGGGTGTGGATCACATCGTTAAATATGTTCCCTACGATGGAGCATCCTGGCTGATCTCGGGGCTTCAGGATGAAATCGCCTGGATGGGAGACACCTCCTGGCCCGGATTGGGCAGCAACACCGCCCTGGCGGGGCATGTCACCCTGCGCGATGGCTCGGACGGCCCATTCCGTTACTTGAAGGACCTGATGTATGGTGATCTGGTCAAGGTGTACACGGAAGAAAATGTATATACCTACCAGGTGCGCGATCAACGCATTGTTGAGGATTTTGATCTATCGGTAGTGGCTGCCAGCCCAGAATCGCAGTTGACGCTCATCACCTGCGCCGGCTGGGATACGGAAATTCGGCTGTATGTCTCGCGGTTGGTGGTCGCCAGCGATCTGGTAGAAGTCAATTCACTGGATCGCGCTGCAGCCGGTAACTAAACCAGGCACTTAAACGAATTTCCCCGGAGCGTGTCTGCTCCGGGGAAATTTTTCTTCTCACTGGGTTAATCATTTAATCGAAATTTCGATAGACCCACTCACCGCCCAGCATGGTCCCGACCGGTTCCAGATCAGCCAGGGATTCAGGCGCACAGGCGAGGGGATCTTCATCCACAACAACCAGGTCTGCATGGTAGCCGGGGGACAGCCGGCCCAGGCTATCCTCCCAGCCAGCTGCATAGGCCGGACCGGTGGTATAAGCCTGCAAGGCTTCTAAGAAGTTCAAGCGCTGTTCAGGATACCAACCCGAAGTACCCGGGCTGCCATCCACCCGCCGGCGCGTCACTGCTGCGTGCAGCCCTAAAAACGGATTGGGCGACTCCACCGGCGCATCCGAGCCGAATACCAGGGCTGCCCCAGCCTCCAATTGTGTGCGCCAGGCATAGGAGAGCGCGGCCCGGCTGCCCCAGAAACGATCCGCCATCAGCATATCCGAGGTGGCATGGATAGGCTGCATGGAGGCAATCACACCCAGTTGGGCCAGGCGTTGGGTATCCTGTGGATGGATGACCTGCACATGTTCGATCCTGTGCCGCAAGCGGCGCTCTGGCAGGTAGCCAGGCAGACCAGCTTCAAATTCACGCAGCTGGGCGTAGGCTTTCAAGACTTCATGGTTGGCGCGGTCGCCAATCGCATGTACCGCCAGGCTCAGGCCGTTTTCTACGGCCGGACGGCCGCGCTCGAACAGCTCTTCGGCATCCAGAAGCAACATGCCTCGATTGTGTGGCTCACCTTCATAAGGCGCCAGCATAGCCGCAGTTTGCGGCCCCAGTGCGCCATCCGCAAAGCCTTTGATGGAGCCAATCGTCAGATATTCGTCCCCAAACCCGCTTTGCAGACCCAGGGCTACCGCATGCGGAAGATCTTCAAGCGGCAAGCCTTTGACCACGCGCAGCTTAAGTGCTCCGCGCGCCCGCAAATTTTGCAGAGCCATAAAACAACGCCGGCGATCAAAGTCATGTACCCCCGTCAGACCACTGCGCCACAGACCGGGTAAAGCCGCCTGGATGGCCTCTTCAACCTGGCTGATATGCGGCTCGGGGATGGCACGCTCCAGCAAGCCCATGGCATTTTCAAACAGGATGCCTGTCAACTGGCCGCGCGCATCGCGCCCCAGGCTGCCGCCAGGTGGATCGGAAGCTGCTGCAGTCAGGTTCGCCCGCTGCATGGCAGCGCTGTTGGCCCAGGCTGCGTGCAGGGATTTGGCTGTCAGGTAGACCGGGTTCTGAGGGGCGACCTGGTCTAAATCTGCGGCAACCCCGAAACCTGCAGTCCAGTTGTTTTGATTCCAGCCATGCCCCAGGATCCATTCTCCAGGGGCGCTGCGGGCAGCGCGTTCCGCCACACGCCTCAGACATTCCGCTTTGGAATCCGTCTCACAATTTATTTTTTGTAATCCCAGCGCATAGTGTTCCAGGTGAATGTGGGCGTCCGTTAAGCCAGGCAGGATCGTGCGCCCGCCCGCATCCACTTTCTCCACAGCGGACATCCCGGCAGCCTGTTTATCAGCGGCTTCCCCAAGCGTCAGAACTCGCCCACGGCTGATTAACAAAGCCCGGGCAGCCGGCTGGCTGGCATCCAGGGAAATGATATTGGCGTTGGTTATCCACAACATGGGGTTATACCGCTGTTCGACGAGGTTCAATCATTTCTGATGATCCGCTCCACCAGAGCGTCTAACTCTTCATCCGAGTAATAATGGATCACCATCGTCCCACCTTTGCGGCGGCGATTGAGGGTCACGCGCGTGCCCAGGCTTGCGCGCAGACGTTCTTCAAGCGCCAGCACTTCAGCTCCTGGACCTGGTCTTTGAGGGCGATTAACCTTATGCCCACTCATCAAACGCACCAGCTCTTCTGTCTGCCTTACGTTGAGCTCCTTGCTCAGAATGGTTTGCAGGGCGGCTTCCTGCGCCTGAGGAGTTGGCAGGGCTAACAGGTTGCGCGCATGACCTTCGCTAATGCGCCCATCGGCCAGTGCCTGGCGCACTACAGCTGGAAGGTTGAGCAGGCGCAGAGTATTGGTGACGGTTGGGCGTTTCTTGCCTACTTGCAGAGCGATTTCTTCGTGGGACAGACCAAATTCCTCCGCCAGCTGCCGGTAGGCTTCGGCAGACTCGAGAGGATTCAAATCGGCGCGCTGTAAATTTTCAATCAGCGCCAGCTCCAGGCTTTCCTGTTCGCTGGCCTCACGCACAATCACCGGCACACGGCTCAGCCCTGCCTGCCGAGCCGCCAGGAGACGGCGCTCCCCGGCGATCAAGATGTACATACCCGGTTGATCGGCCGAGCTTACGATTAGCGGCTGCAAAATGCCATGCTCACGGATTGAATCAGCCAGTTCTGCCAGGGACGCCGGATCAAAATCCGTGCGCGGTTGGCGCGGGTTGGGAGCAATGTGGTCAATTGCTATCTGCTCCACGCCAGCGCCCCTCGGAGCATTATCACCTCCAGGGATCAAGGCATCCAGGCCACGACCAAGACCAGTTCTACGGGACATAGTACACCTGACTCATGCTTGTGGGATCGGGATTTGCAGGCCATCCCCGGCCAAAACTTCCCGTGCCAGAGCTGCATACGCTTCAGCGCCTGTGGAAGACGGTGCATAAACACTGATCGGCTGCCCGTAAGACGGCGCCTCCGCCAGGCGTACACTGCGTGGGATGACTGCTTTGAATACCTGGGCAGGGAAGTAAGTCTGCACTTCCGCCACCACATCACTGGCCAGTTTAGTGCGCGCGTCATACATGGTCATTACAACCCCGCGCACACGCAGGTCTGGGAAAAGAGCGCCGCGCACCCGATTCAGGGTATTGGTGAGCTGGCTCAACCCTTCCAGCGCCAGGTATTCACACTGCACCGGAATGATCACCCCATCCTGGGCAGCCACCAGGCCGTTCAGGGTCAGCAAGCCCAGCGAGGGAGGGCAATCCACCAGGATATAGTCATAGCGCTCCATCAGCACCGCAGTGGCTTTCTTCAAGCGGCTCTCGCGCGCCAGCTCTGAAACCAGCTCTACCTCCGCGCCTGCCAGGGCAGGTGAGGCAGGCAGCAGTGACATTTTCAAGCGCGGGTTGTGCAGGATATATGCACCGGGCAGCGCATTGCCAATCAGGACATCATACGTGCCGCCCCGCACGGTATTTTTATCGATTTTCAGGCAGGAAGTAGCATTGGCCTGGGGATCTAAATCCACCAGGAGTACACGCTGTCCATAATAGGCCAGATAAGCGCCGAGGTTAATGGCCGTGGTCGTTTTGCCCACGCCCCCTTTTTGATTGACGAATGTGTAGATACGTGCCATAGCCTCACTTAGATAACTTGAATCAGACTTTCTTCAATTTCCTGCAGAGTGGGTATGCCCTGCAAACCAGGACGGGTGACCGAGGTAGATGCCAGAATGGTCGCGAAACGAGTGGCCTCCCACGGATCTCGAGTAACATACAAGCGAGCAAAAAAGGCTGCCGCGAAGACATCCCCTGCGCCCGTCGGGTCCACTTCCTGAACCTGGGGCGGGCGGAAGCGGCGCACATCTCCATTCCAATACAGGCGGGCGCCCTGGGCAGCTTCAGTCACAGCTAATACCCGGCATGAGGCAGCGATCTCTTCAATCCGTTCTTCATCATAACCAACGTCTTCCACGCTGATTACGGCTGCCCCACTGCGACTGAGCACGAAATCGGCCTCAGGCCACTCGGCTACCTGGACACGACCAGTTTGATCCCAGGCGCGCATCCAACCCTGTGGGGTAACCCCCACCAACGCCGAAGGGAAGCTGCGCACCAGGGCCGGCTCTACTTCCTGGGCTACCGGTGCAAGGTGCAAAATGGGCGCATTGCGCCAGACCTCAGGAACCTGATACAGGTCGAGCGGTGCAGCCACATGCAGCAAAGTCTGCTCACGCCCCTGAGGAGTATACTCATTCCGGAAAGTGGTGCTATGCTCTGTGGGATAACTGGCAACCGGGATTTCGCTGAGCGCCCCCAATGGAATTTCTTCTGCCCAGCTGGTGACAATCCCCACCCGCAAGCCCAGGGCGCGCGCCGTCAATCCGGAGTACAGCGCTGTGCCACCCAGACGCGGTCCCTGCTCAGTGAAATCAACCGTCAGATGACCAATAATCAAATAGTCGACCGGTTCGAGGGGCTTGAGGTTAAACATTGGTGTATTATACCGTGAGAACAGCCCTGGGTCACCCGCCTGAAGCACTTGATCTCCAGCAGTGTCAGGTGGTTGAGAAGAAATCAGGGATTTAAAAGTGCTTTCCAAATCGCAATGCGCATGGTATAATTTCAACCCGTGCCGCCCAAGGCGGCTTTGTGGTGTATAGAAGCTGACAACTGATAACCCACCGATCATCGTGCTGGTTTAAGCAGCAATTTTAAATTTATGCAAGGAATGATTTAACATGAGCGACCTACTGAAAGCCATTGAGGCACCTGTAAATACCAATATCCCTGAACTGAGCTCTGGCGACACGGTGAAGGTTTTCCTGCGCATTAAAGAAGGCGCAAATGAGCGCGTTCAGGAATTTCGCGGCACGGTCATCCGCAAGCGTGCCGGCTCGAATGGTGGCAACTTCACCGTCCGCCGGATTGCCAGTAACGGCGTCGGCGTAGAACGCACATTTATGCTGCGCTCGCCACGCATCGAAAAAGTGGTTGTCGAGCGACACTCCAGTGTCCGCCGCTCCCAACTGTATTTCCTGCGCGACCGGCGTGGTAAAAGCGCCCGCCTCAAGCAACGCTTTTCCTGAGGCATCTTTTCCCTATGTTAGACTGATGGCGCAGCTCCGCGAGGTGTTGCGCCTTTTGTTCGTTCCCCGATAAACACACAATAGGAAAACAATATGGTCCAGCCACTGATTGGGATTACCACACATCGCAGCGCCACCTCTCTCGGTGTCCCCTTATTTTCCGCTGCCCAGGCTTACGTCGAGGCCGTTGCCCGGGCCGGCGGCGTGCCAGTTTTACTGCCTCTGGGACTCGATGAGCCCACACTAAACACCCTCACCAACCGCCTGGATGGCATCCTTTTCTCCGGCGGAGGTGATATCCAACCCGAATTATATGGCAGCCAATCCCATCCCAAAGTAGATGAAATCGACCACGACCGCGATCGAGTCGAGCTCTGGCTGGTGCAGCGAGTTATTCAGCGCAAATTACCGTTTCTCGGCATTTGCCGGGGGTTACAGGTAATTAATGTAGGCCTGGGCGGGTCACTTTATGAGGATATCCTGGACCAGCACCCATCCGCTCAGCAGCATCAATTTTCCCCCGGCCACCCGCGCACCCACCTGGCGCACACCGTCCAGGTGCAGGCAGGCAGCCGGCTGGCAGCTATCCTGAAAGCAGAAAGCTTGCAGGTAAACAGCCTTCACCATCAGGGAGTGCGGAAATTGGCTCCTGCTCTGCAGGCGAATGCTTTTGCACCCGATGGCATTCTGGAGGGGCTGGAAATCCCTGACCATCCTTTTGGTATGGCTGTGCAATGGCATCCAGAATGGCTGCGCGACGATCCCATCATGCAGCGTATCTTCCGAGCCTTTATCCTGGCAGCAACTGGCAGCGAGACGCCAGACCAGTCCGTCGTTGATTGACTATCTTATGCCATCCGACATCCCTGTGCGAATTGGTATTTTTGACTCTGGTGTAGGAGGCCTGTCGGTCTTGCGCGCCATCCGCGGCGAGCTGCCTGGAGAGAGTATGTTATACCTGGCAGACCAGGCGCATGTTCCTTATGGACCTCGCTCACTGGAAGAGGTGCGTGAGTTTTCGCGGGAGATCACCCGCTTCCTCATTCAACAGGGAGCGCAGCTCATCGTGGTCGCCTGCAATACCGCCTCAGCCGCCGCACTGCACGATCTGCGCGCCAACTTTCCAGAGATCCCCTTCGTTGGCATGGAGCCGGCGGTCAAACCCGCTGCCGAACACACCCAGACTGGACGAGTAGGAGTGCTGGCGACGCCAGCTACTTTCCAGGGGCAGTTATACGCCTCGGTAGTTGAGCGGTTCGCGCATGGAGTGGAAATTTATCAAGATACCTGCCCAGGGCTGGTGGAGCAAATCGAAGCCGGTGCTCTGAACAGTCTCGCGACCCGCGCCATCCTTGAAGCCGCATTACAACCTATGTTGGCCCGCGGAATTGATACGGTTGTGCTGGGCTGCACTCATTATCCTTTCGTAATTCCACTCATTCAAGATATTGTGGGGAAAGACGTGCGGGTGATCGACCCAGCGCCTGCCATAGCCCGCCAGGTACGGCGTGTTTTGGAACAACAGCACGGCTTACCTGAAGATGCTGCCCCACTCTCCCTGAGCCAGGCAGCCCGCCTATGGACGACCGGCAGTCCGGCAAAGATGCAGAGGCTGCTGGCACGCTTCCTGAACGAAGAGCATCTGGTCGAACCACTGTGCTGGTATGCCAATGAACTGGTTTTCTGTTAGTCCGCAGGCATTACACCGGCGTCTTCAAGGTTAAATTTTATCCCTTCAAAATTCTTAAACATCAGATCGTGAAACGGCCAGTGATTTAATTTGCGCAGCTGCTGGAAGAGGTCGGTATAACTGGGGGAGACGCCAACTTCCCAGTTCAACCCGAGCGCAGCGCTGACGGAGCGGATTGTCGCTGGATCCGGCCCTTCAATTTCGCAAAAACTTCCGTAAGGCAGCTCGTCCAATTCTACCTGGCACCCCATAAAACGGTAGGAAGCGCGATATTTTTCATAGATCGTATAAACCTGGAAGCCCAGTGCTTCCAGGAACAGGCGCGCAGCATTAAAGTCGCTGACGGTAAATTCGATTTCCTGGCGGGTACGCACACCATCCTGGGTAATCCCGGGGCCCTTGAAGGTCAGGCGCGCCAGATTATCCCGGCGCAAGCGCAGCACCTGCTGTTTTTGCGCCAGGGTGCGATTACGTCGATCAAAACGCAAATTGACTTCCATCTGGCGGGGTTGGATCAGCTCAGCGCCCAGATCTTGCAGGCGTTGTTCCAAACGCGCCAGGTCATTTACATGCACCTTAATCTCGATTTCGGTATGATTTTCATTCATTTATGGTCTGGTCCTTGTAGTTGTATACTCGCTTTCAGCTCACCGTCAACAGGGTCTGGTGTTGGTCCACGCTGTCGCCGGGTTTTACGCGCAGGCGAGTGATCAGCCCCGCACGCGGTGATTTGAGCTCGTTCTGCATCTTCATCGATTCCAGCACCACCAGTACGTCCCCTTTTTGTACTTCCTGCCCCTCGCCCACCGGGATCGCCACCACCAGTCCAGGCATTGGCGCTCGCATGTGAAAATCACCGCGCTCGGCAATGCGGCTGCCCGATGCCGCCCTCAGGCGTTTTTCGCGCTCGTCTTCCACCATCACCGGAAACATACGCCCATGGAGTAATACCTGGAGCGTCTGTTCATCCTCATACACATAAGCTTCATAGGATTTGCCATCAACCAGCAGAGAAACCACCGGCTGGCCGCTGACCGCGTCAAAATCCACTTCGTACAAAGTCCCATCGACGCTGACATGGTGCTCGTCCACCACTTCGATGAGGAATTCATGATCACCCACACTGGTAATATATTTCATCGTCCTGGTTCTCCCAACTTATACCCTAACGCTGCAGGCGCTCCCAGCGGCTCAACCACTTCCAGTTACTGGTATCACGCTCGCCGCGCTGGACAATCTGGGCTGCCCGCTGCGTGTTGCGGTGAGCGACCAGCGTGGCAAGGATGGCAGCAATGTCCACAGGTACCGATTTACCCTCCTCGATGGCTTCCATCGAGAAACGCTCTTCGACGAAGCGCGTATCGAATTGCCCGCCCATAAAACGATGCGAGTCCATCAGGTTTTGGTGGAAGGGGATATTGGTGCGCACACCGGCAATTTTGTATTCCTCCAGCGAGCGGCGCATGCGCAGGATGGCTTCGGCGCGCGTTTCGCCCCACACGATCAGCTTTGAAATCAGCGCATCGTAATAAGGGGAGACCTCGAACCCCGGGTAGACGCCCGTATCAACCCGCACACCTGGTCCGGTGGGCATCAGGCTGTGGGTGATGCGCCCGGTGGAAGGCAAGAAATTATTGTAGGGATCTTCAGCGTTCACACGGCATTCAATTGCCCAACCATTCATGCGGATATCGTCCTGGGTATAGCGCAGCTGGCGGCCGCGGGCAATGCGGATCTGCTCCTTTACGATATCCACACCGGTGACCATCTCGGTTACTGGGTGCTCTACCTGCAAGCGGGTATTCATCTCCAAAAAGAAGAAGTTCTTATCTTTATCAACCAGAAATTCGATCGTCCCGGCGTTGACATACTCCACAGCCTGAGCGGCGCGCACCGCCACCAGACCCATGCGCAGGCGCAATTCCTCATCATCGCCCACGAAGGGGGAGGGGGCTTCCTCCAATAATTTTTGGTGGCGACGCTGTAGAGAACACTCACGCTCACCCAGATGCACCACCGAGCCATGGGTATCCGCCAGAATCTGGATTTCGATATGCCGGGCGCCTTCTACCAGCTTTTCAAGGTAGACATTCCCATCTCCAAATGAGGCTTCCGCTTCGCGGCGGGCAGCATGCAGCAAGCCAGGCATCTCTTCCAGGCTGTGGGTTTCGCGCATGCCCTTACCGCCGCCGCCAGCAGTAGCCTTGATCAGCAGCGGAAAACCGATCTGCGGCGCCAGACGCAGCAGCTCATCATCTGCAAGGGCGCCTTCCCCCTCAGTCCCCGGCACCACCGGGATGCCTGCGGCGGATACAGTACTGCGCGCCACAGCTTTGTCGCCCATGGCAGCGATCGCAGACGGTTTAGGGCCAATAAATGCCAGCCCAGCATCCAGACATGCCTGGGCAAAATCGGCTCGTTCAGCCAGGAATCCATAGCCGGGATGAATGGCACCTGCTCCACTCTGGCGGGCTATATCAATGATCTTATCTCCACGCAAATAAGATTCGCGCGAGGGAGCCGGCCCCAGGCGATAGGCTTCATCTGCATAACGTACGTGCAGCGCCTGGCGGTCGGCATCGGAATATACCGCCACAGTCTGCATACCCAGCTCACGGCAGGCACGGATAATCCGCACTGCGATTTCTCCACGATTGGCTACCAATACTTTTTTAAACATCACTTGCCTCCGTCTTACTTGCCGGTATATCAGCCTCTAAGAACGCCAGCATCCGGGCATTGAACAGCTCATCAGCCTCCTGGGGCAGCATATGCCCCACCCCAGGCACCAGCCAGAGCTGCGCTCCAGGGATCGCCGCGACGATATCCCTGGCATGTTGTGGGCTGGCATGCTCATCCTGCAGACCCTGCACCACCATGACCGGACAGGTAATCTCTCCAATGGCTGGACGCATATCCCAATACTCTCCCGGATGTCTGCCAACCGCCAACCAGCCATCAAACCAATTGGCGAAGACCTGGTCCGCTTTGGAGCCATGCACCTTGTGCATCTTACCCCGAAAATCGGCATCCTGAGCATAGTTTTGGCGTACTTCCTGGATACCTAAACCCATCTTTTCTTCAACATAAATATGGGTTGAAACTAACAAGATGCGCGAAACCTGCTGCGGATGGCGCAGGGTGTAAAGCATGGCGATTTTGCCGCCATCGCTGTGCCCGACCAGTACCAGCTTGTTAATCTGTAAATTATCCAATATCTGCTCCAGATCAGCCAAGTCGGGGGTGAAATCGGGCAGGCTCAGGCTGGGACGGGGGTCGGACTTGCCGTATCCCCAACGGTCATAAGCGATCACTCGCCAACCGCGCCCCACCAAAGCCGGGATCTGCGCCTTCCAGGAACGCACCGCCCCCAAACCGTGATGCAGCAGCACCACCACCGGCGCGTCTGGAGAACCATGGTCTTCCAGGTAAATTTTATGACCGTTGACTGAAACAAGCTTCGCAGACATCATTACATCTCAACTGGCGGCAAATTCTTCCAACTGGGCAAGGTGGACGCGCTCATCCTTGAGTTCTGCTTCCAACAGGCGTGCAATCGTGATTTTGTAGCCTCTGATCCGGATGCCCCGATCTATGTAAAGCTCCTCGGCCTGCAAGGCCGTGATAATTTTCAACAGCGTCTGTTGAGTCGCACTCACGAAGTCCACCAGTGGTTCCAGTTCATCCATACGATACTTCGCTATCAAGTGTGCGTTGTAATCTCGCCAATCTGGACTGGCATACTGGTAAAACTCGGGCACATTCCCAGATAAAACCTGTTCAACAGCCTGGATATTGGTGAAATCCCATCCGGCAAGATGTGCCAGCATCTCATAAATATTCCATTCACCCAGATAAACAGCTTTCTGTTTATCCAATGGTAATGCGCCAGCGAGATCTAAAATCTGCTTGCGTACCTCCAGCAAGCCAGTTACCAGCTGATCTTTTTTCTGCTGGGCTGTTTCTCTCACAATGCCCTCTACAACGGGATACACCCGTGTTTTTTGGCCGGATTGGAGTCGCGTTTATTGCTCAGCATCTCCAGAGCGTTGATCAGGCGCGGGCGCGTTTCGCGCGGTTCAATCACATCGTCAATATACCCACGCGAAGCGGCTATATACGGGTTTGCAAACTTGGCGCGGTACTCCTCAGCCAACTCTTTCTTGCGCTCGCCTGGATCATCGGCTTTGTTTAATTCCTTGCGAAAGACAATATTCACCGCCCCATCCGGGCCCATGACGGCAATTTCTGCCGTAGGCCAGGCCAGATTGAGATCACCCCGAATGTGCTTGCTGCTCATCACGTCATAAGCGCCCCCGTAAGCCTTGCGCGTCACCACCGTCAGCTTGGGAACCGTGGCTTCGCAGTAAGCGTACAGCAGCTTGGCTCCTGAGCGGATAATGCCACCATGCTCCTGTCCAGTGCCAGGTAGAAAGCCAGGCACATCCACAAAGGTGATGATCGGCAAATTAAATGAGTCGCAAAAGCGCACAAAGCGAGCAGCCTTTTCGGATGAATTGATATCCAGTACACCTGCCTGTACCGCGGGCTGGTTGGCCACAATCCCGACGCTGTGCCCTCCCAGGCGCGCAAATCCCACCACAATATTCTGGGCATAGTTTTCCTGGATCTCATAGAATTGCCCATCATCCATGATCATACAAATGGCGTCTTTCATATTATATGGTTTGCTGGGATCGGCCGGCACCAGGCTGTCCAGCGCTTCATCCATGCGTAGAGGGTCATCCCCATTCGATACGAATGGTGGGTCTTCCATATTATTCTGGGGCAGGTAGGTGAGCAGCTTGCGGATCAGGTAGAGCGTGTCGGCTTCACTATCCACGGCTACATGGCACACGCCAGAGATCTCAGAATGTATGCTGGCGCCGCCAAGCTCTTCAAAGGAGACATCTTCGTGAGTCACCGTTTTGACCACTTCCGGGCCAGTGACAAACATATACGAAGAATTACGCACCATGAAAATAAAATCCGTCAAGGCGGGTGAGTACACCGCCCCGCCCGCGCAAGGCCCCATAATGGCGCTGATCTGAGGGATAACACCTGAAGCCAGAGTGTTGCGCAGGAAGATGTCCGCATACCCACCCAGCGATACCACACCCTCCTGGATACGCGCCCCACCCGAATCATTCAAGCCAATTACCGGAGCGCCGTTCTTGACCGCCATATCCATGATCTTACAGATCTTTTCGGCATGCGCTTCACCCAGGCTGCCGCCAAAAACGGTGAAATCCTGCGAGAACACATAGGTCAGCCGCCCATTAATGGTGCCCCAGCCGGTGATCACTGAATCACCCAGGAATTTTTGTTGGTCAAGACCAAAGTCGTGGGTGCGGTGGACAACAAAGCCATCCACTTCCCGAAAAGAGCCTTTGTCCAGCAGCAGATCCAGGCGCTCGCGAGCAGTCAGCCGTCCACGTTGATGCTGGGCTTCGATGCGTTCTACCCCACCTCCCAGGCGACCCTGAGCGCGCAGCTCACGTAATTGTTGGATTTTCGGATCAACGGTCATTATGTTCTCCAAAATAAGTTCGATTGCGCGGTTGCGATACCATCCAGAATATGCACCCGTCGACCAATACCATCAGCCCCAGGATAAAAGGCCAATTCGTCCAGCGTTCAGGAGCTTGCTGGATTAGACCTCGATCCAGCCAGAAATACAAACTATAGGCAAGTGCCCCCAGGCGGGCGTAACCCGGCGCCCAACCCGCCCCTTTAAATATCCCCCAACTCAGGATTAAGGCAAACAGCCCCCATACCAACCCGCTCAGCGCCAGATAAAGCGGCGTCACAGCTGGCAACCCAGCCAGGAAATCCCACTGGCGCAAGACCTGGACCAGTCGTACCAGGTTGAGGCCCGCAATGATTAACACCCCCCAACCCAGCATGGTTACGCCTGGAGGTCGTTTTGAAGCCTGTTGAGAGGTCAATGCGTTTTCAGCCATCGGTTTTTATGCTGAAATATCCAGCACCAGCTTGCCCAATTGCTGCCCCGAGGCCAGATACTCCTGTGCCTGGCGAGCCTGCGCCAGGGGGTACACCCGATCTACGGGCACGTGCAGCCTGCCTGCGAAGATCAGGCTCATCACCCTGGAAAAGTCGTGCTGCGTGCCCATGGTCGAGCCAATCAGGCTGAGGTGCTTGCTGAAGACAAAGCGGTTATCAATTTCGAATACCGCTCCGCCGGTATTGCCGACCGTCAGAATGCGCCCCCCTTTGCGCGCCGCCCGGAAACTGAGCGGGAAGGTGATTCCCACATTATCCACCACCACATCCACTCCGCGCCGGTTGGTCAACTTGTACACAGTTTTCGCCCAGTTAGCTTCCTTCGAACGATCGATCAAATAGTCTGCCCCCAGAGAGGCTGCAAAGTCCAGCTTGCGGGCATCTGAGCCAACCACATAGGTGACTGCCCCGGCCAGTTTGGCAATTTGCAGGCAGGCTGTATTGACCCCGCCGGAAGCACCCACCATCAGCACCTGCTCGCCCGGCTGCAGCGCCCCACGCGTTATCAGTGAATGCCAGGCAGTATGATAGACCAGCGCAGCCGCGGCCGCGTGTTGAAAGTCAAAGCCCTCCGGGATGCGCAGCAGGTTGATTGCGGGAACAACCACATATTCAGCATAAGTTCCCCGGCGGGTCTCACCCAGCAGCTCCCAGCTGCGGCAGCGATTGTCCTGGCCAGCCAGGCAGGACTCGCAACGCCCGCAGCTCAGATTGGAATTGATCACGACCCGCTCCCCCACAATCCATCCTTCAACTCCAGCTCCTAAAGCAGCCACAAAACCGGCTCCATCGGCGCCAGGGATATGCGGATATTGCAGCTTGATTCCAGGCCAACCTTCTCGCACCCATAAGTCAAGGCGATTTAATGCAGCAGCTTGTAGATGCACCAGCACTTCACCCGCGCCTGGAGCAGGTGTATCAATATCGGTATAAGTTAATACCTCCGGCCCACCGTGCTGGTGGAATAAAACTGCTTTCATTGCTGCTCTCCGGGCTCTTCTTGCAAGCCAATCTCCCACAGATGCACATGCCCTGGCTCGCCCTGGTTGACATCGCGCAGCTCTAGGCGCAAGGCCTGCGCCTGGTAAGATTCGGGAAAATCGAATCCCACTCGTGGTTCCTGCACCGAGCCGTGCAAAGTGCGGACAATAACGACAGGTTGGTCCTGTTCTGGAGTGTGCAAATGCAATGTGACTTCGACCTGTGCGCTGCCAATGATCAATTCAATCCCGCTAAACTGATGTAGCCGGGGAAAATTCATCTCAATCACCATCGGATTGGCTTCCCAGGTGCGCAGCAGCGTATTGGCATCTCTATCCAGGGCCTGTTCAATGGTACCGATATCCAGAGTGGAATAGCGAAACTCCACCATCTCCCCGCCGATCAATGCTTGCGCAGTTTGCAGTTTACGCCGCTCCGCCAGCTCTACCGCCAGCATTTCTTCAATATTGGGGGCATATTCCAGGCGCACAAAATAAAAGCCATCCTGTCCATTTGGATAAGGCAAAGTACGCTCGACCCGAATATCGACGAACTTCTTGCTTTGCAGAGTCTCATCATATTCCAGAGGCGTCATCACAAACATCGTCTTGCGGTCGAGTGTTTTAATATCTTGCATATAGCCTGTTATACTGCCCAATTCTACGGGCAGGGCCTCCGGCAGAAAAAAACGCTTCAAGATATCTGTACCATTTGCCCAGGTTGGAGATACTACCAGGCGCGTTCCCGGATAGTCTGTCAGATAATCCTCGACTTCCCCAAAAACCTGCCTGGCGCCGTACTGCATGCCACCCATACCATAGTCCGTCGTCCAGGTCGGGCCATTCCACAAGGCATCGCGCAGTAAACCAAAATTCGCCATCACCAGAAACAAAAACAGACCACCTTCCAGAAGAACAGCCGTCCAGCGCCGCTGGCGCAGCCAGCCCAACACTGCATCAAAACCCAGGGTAGTTAATAATGCGGCCGGAATGACCATGCCCAGCAAGCGCGTGATGCCCACCTGCACCAGGGCAGCCCCCAAAGGGATCACCATGAGCGTCGCCAGTAATGTGCGATAAGCTGGCGCCAGCGCGTGGCGGGTGAGCGCCCGCCATACTGCCAATGCCAGGCCCAGCATGGTGAATGGGAAAGCCCAGCGGATCAGATAGGCATAATCTTTCAGGTTATGGCGCGCCAGCCCGCCCTCGTCGGGCACGAACCAGTACGCTGGATTCAGGCCACGCAAGTATTCCAGCCCAGTCAGGTGCAGCTTTTCAGCCAGTGGCAGCGGTTTGGCCCAGGGAGAGCCCAGCGCGGCCAGGCTGGTGATATTTTCTTGAGTGTGGGCGAGCACAAAACGCAGGTAGGGCAGCCCCAGCAGCAACACCAGCCCAAGGGCCCAGCCTGCCAGCTTGCGATTTTCCCAGTGATAGCGCCAATCCAGCAGGGCAAAGAGGATAAAACTGGCAGGTACAATGATCTGGAAGGGGCTGTACGTATAAAAAGCCAGCGCGCCAAAAAGCAAACTCCCGTACAAACTGCGCGGCGAGTGCAGGCGGTAGCGCAGGTAAAAATAGACACTGGCAGCATAGAAAGCAACCGCAGCAGCACACTCGAAAGCGGTGCGAGAATGTAAAAACCAGGCCGGTGTGAGGGAGAGAAACAGCACCCCTGCCCACCAGATTCGCAGCTTGAAGAACTGGTGCAGCGATAATCCCACGGCGGCGGCTGCCAGGAGCGTGACCAGGACCGAAACCGCGCGTGTCACCAACACCGACTTGCCAAACATGATATAGGGGATGACCTGCAAATATACCGAAACGCCCAGGCGATATTTGCCGCCGTTTTCAAAAAAGGTGGGCAGAAAATCCCCGGCGTAGTTTTTCAGACCATCGCGCACCAGGTCGGCTGCCAGCACAGTTTGCGCTGCCTCGTCGGTGAAGAAATATATCGGGAAGCGCTCCAGACCAACCAGACGCACGACCAGGTAAACGAGCAGCCCAAACACAAACAGGTAGCGCCCAACAACTACTTGCTGAGCCTCCCAGGCCTGCCCCGAAAGTACCCCCCACTTACCGGACCTGACTGCCCCAGCCGGTATCACATCCGCCGGCAGGGGTAGAGGGATGGTAATCGGCCCTGCTGCACCAGGTGGAGTCTCATAAACAAACGGCGCCTGCCCTGGTTGGGATATTGATCCATCTTGCGAAAGATTTTCAACCGTGACGCGCAAGCGTGTCCCCGGCGCCACATCCAGCGTCAGGCTCGCTTGCGGCTTCTGCTGCTCTGGTGCTTCCTGCCCCATCTATCTCAAACCGGTCTCCAGGCGGGCAATCACCAGGCGCTGAATTTCGCTGGTGCCTTCATAAATTTCCGTGATTTTTGCATCCCGGAAGTAGCGCTCCACGGGCAGCTCTTTGCTATAGCCAATCCCGCCGTGGATTTGCACCGCGGCGTGGGCCACGAACATGGCTGTCTCGGAGGCGAACAGCTTGGCCATCGAAGCTTCCAGGGTGAAGCGGCTGCCATCCCGTTTAGATTTTTCTTTCGCCAGAGCTACACTGTAAACCAACAGGCGTGCCGCCTCGATGCGCGTCTTCATATCCGCCAGTTTAAACGAAATCCCCTGGAATTCACCAATCTTCTGGCCGAAAGCCTCGCGCTCACGTGCATAAACCAGGCTGGCCTCATAAGCCGCTTCGGCAATCCCCAATGCCTGGGCTGCAATCCCAATCCGCCCTGCATCCAGAACCACCATGGCAATTTTAAAGCCCTCACCTTCCTCGCCCAGACGATCTTCCAGCGCGGCCTGGTAATTATCAAAGACGATCTCGCTGGTTGCCGAAGCGCGGATACCCAGCTTGGGCTCTTTCTTGCCCACCGAAAAACCGGGCTTTTGTGTGTCGATTAGAAAAGCCGTGATACCTTTATGCTTTTTCTCCGGCTGGGTCATGCAAAAGAGCACCATATAACGAGCCACCGGCGCGCTGGTCACCCAGGATTTCCGGCCATTGATTACGTAAGTATCACCCTGGCGCTCAGCCCGGGTGCGCATGGTCCCGGAATCTGATCCCGACATGGGCTCGGTCAGTGAATAAGCCCCAATGGCTTCCCCAGAAGCGACTGCTGCCAGATATTTTTGTTTCTGGAATTCGCTGCCATACTTGAGCAATCCATAGCAAAACAGGGAATTGTTGACCGACATGATGGTGCCGTGCGAGGCATCCGCCTTGCAGATCTCCTCCAAAGCCAGCACATACGCCAGGGTATCCATGCCTGCCCCGCCGTACTCTTCGGGCACTTCTATCCCCATAAAGCCCATGGCGCCCATCTTCTGGATCGTCTTAGAAGGAAAGTCGCCCGTCTCGTCGAACTCCGCGGCGATTGGGGCGATCTCATTTTGGGCAAAATCTCGGGCCGCCTGCCGAATCATCTCGTGCTCGGCGGTCAAAGCAAACATCTCACTGCTGGTCATCTTTTCCTCCGGTGTGATTGGATGGCGGTTTGTTTCATTATAGCATGGGTGAAGTATGCCTCATCTTTTTTTCTGGTGAACCCTTCAAGCAGTGTTAGAATAGGACGCAGTTTTGAATACGATTGGCAAGGAAAACCAGCATGACTGATGAAATCACACGCGAGATTTTCGATCATATCGTACGCCTGGCGGCGCTGGAGTTAGATGAAACTGAAGCAGAATACCTGCGCCAGCAGCTCAATAACCAGCTCAAAGCTATTCACGAATTGGAAGCTATTCCGCTGGAAGGCGACATACCGCCCACCTCGCATGGCGTACCCTACAGCCCTGAGATCAAACCAGCCGTGCGAGCCGATGAGTGGCATCCTTATCCCAACCCGGCGGAAATCCTCGCCCAGGCGCCCGAAACCGAAGACGGCTATATCCTTGTTCCAGATATCCCCCATACTGACCTGGATTAGAGCCGACCCCATCCAATATTCAATCCAATCTAAAGACATACATGAGCCCTATGAACCTGAGTGACCTGCCTGCAACCCTAATCAGCCAGATGATCCACAGCGGTCAAGTCTCTGCTCGCCAGGTAACTGAAGCAGCCCTGGACCGCATCGCGACCGTCGATGGGAGCCCTCCCAGCCTGGCACCTGCCGGTGAAAGCAGCCAGGAGACAGACAAAATCCACGCCTTCATTACCGTCACCTCCGAGCGCGCCCTGGAGCGCGCGGACGATGTCGACCGCCGGCTGGCAGCCGGTGAAGATCCCGGACCTCTGGCGGGTGTACCCTTCACGGTAAAAGACATATTCTGCACGCGTGGTGTGCGCACCAGCGCTGGCTCACGCATCCTGGCGAATTTCATTGCACCCTACACCGCCACGCCGGTGGAACGCATGGAAGCCGCCGGAGCAGTGATGCTGGGCAAGCTCAATATGGATGAGTTTGCCTATGGCTCATCCAGTGAATCATCCGCCTTCCAGCCTTCCCCGCGCAATCCCTGGGATACCAGCCGGGTGCCTGGCGGCTCATCGGGCGGCAGCACAGCCGCGGTCGCAGCCGGGGAAGGCCCGCTCTCCATCGGCACCGATACCGCCGGTTCTATACGCCAGCCCGCCGCATTCTGCGGGGTGGTGGGGGTCAAGCCAACCTACGGGCGAGTCTCGCGCTACGGTCTGATTGCTTTTGGCTCTTCTTTAGATTGCCCTGGCCCGGTGGCGCGCAATACCTCCGACGCAGCCCTGATGTTAGGTGTTATCGCAGGGGCAGACCCGCGCGACGCCACGACACCCAATGTGCCGGTGCCCAATTATCTGGCAGGCCTGGAAAAGGGTGTGCGCGGGATGCGCATCGGGCTATCGCCCGATTACTTCCAGATCACATTCCCCGATCCACATACTGGAGAACTGCAGCGCGCCCCCATCGCGCCCGAGATCGAAGCCGCAGTGATGAAAGCCGCCGGTCGTCTGGCTGAATTAGGCGCTGATATCGTAGAGAATGTGCCCATGCCACACACGCCCTACGGGATTCCGGCTTATTTTGTCATCTCGCGCGTCGAAGCGGCCTCCAACCTGCACCGCTACGACGGCGTCAAGTACGGCTACCGCACTCCGGAGGCGGTGGACGAGCTGGCGGAGATGTATCGCAAGACGCGTGCCCAGGGCTTTGGACTGCAGCCCAAGCTGCGCATCTTGATGGGCATGTATGTAAGCGCGGCGCAGTACAGCGAGCAATATTACAATCGCGCCCAGCGCGTGCGCACCCTGCTGCGTATGGATTTTGTGCAGGCCTTTGACCCGGCTGGACCTTACCGTCTTGATGCGCTGCTCACCCCCACCACACCCACCACCGCGTTCCCGATCGGGGATGTGTATGGTGACACGGTGCTCATGCAGTATGCCGACCAACTTACAGTGCCTGCCAACCATGCCGGCATCCCCGGTATTTCGCTCCCCTGTGGGCTGGATTCTCAGGGGCTGCCCATCGGCCTGCAGCTGCTCGGCCCGGATTTCTCGGAAGCGACTTTGCTGCGTATCGGCCGAGCCTATGAGATGGTCACAGCCAGTGATAGCTGGCGCTCGATAAAACCAACCGTGCTGCGCAGCCTGGCCTGAGGAGAAAACCATGAAGATCTTAATTGCCGCGGATATGGAAGGCATCACCGGTGTGGTCAACTGGGATCAGGTCAACCCGGCACACAGCGAGTACAGCCGTTTCCGGCGCCTGATGACCCAGGACGTCAATGCCGCCATTGGGGGCGCTCTGGCCTCCGGCGCCACAGAAATCATGGTCACCGATGGGCATTCAAACGGCAACAATATCCTGGTCGAGGAGCTGGACCCGCATGCACGCCTGAACAGCGGCAACGGCAGCCCGCTCAGCATGGTCCAGGGCATCGACAGCAGTTTTGCCGGTGTATTTTTCATCGGTTACCATGCCTGCGCCGGGTCGAAGAACGCCATCCTCGACCATACGTGGTCGAGCGCCACGGTCAGCGGCGTCTGGTTGAACGACATGCTGGTGGGCGAAGCCGGCTTGAACGCGGCTGTCTGCGGGCATTTTGGCGTGCCAGTGCTGATGATCTCCGGTGACCAGACCGCCTGTGGTGAAGCTAAAGCCCTGCTGGGCAATCTGGAAGTCGCGGTTGTGAAGCAAGCCAGCGGGCGCATGTCGGCCGAATGCCTGCCGCCTGGCCCGGCGCATGAGAAAATCTGTGAAGCCGCCGCCCGAGCAGTCCAGAAACAGCTCAACCAGCAGTCCCCGCCGCCATTTCGCCTGCCCGCCCCGATCCAGATGCGCGTGGCCTTCATGAGCTCGGACATGGCCGACCGCGCCAGCCTGCTGCCTGGCGTTGAGCGCCTGAATGGGCGCGAGATCAGCTTCTCCCATCCGGATATGATCACCGTTTATAGAGCATTTCGCGCTGCCGTCAGCCTGGCGCGCGGCTGAGACAAATCTCCTATGCGTGCATCCCTCCAAGCCGTCCTGGATCGCTTAAAGACCCTGTCGAATCCTGACAATGTGGCCGGGATGGCGCGCTTTGGCATCAATCCACACAACACCCTGGGAATCTCTGTAGTGACTTTACGGCAGATCGCCAAAGAAATCGGCCGGGACCAGACTCTGGCATTGGAGCTGTGGGACAGCAACATCCATGAAGCGCGCCTCTTAGCCAGCTTTCTCGCCGACCCCCATCAGATGACAGAAGCTCTCCTCGAAGATTGGGTAAAGGATTTCGATTCCTGGGACATCTGTGATCAGGTGTGTGGCTTGTTCGCCCGTACTCCGTATGCCCACGCCAAAGCGCATGCATGGAGCAGCCGCCCCGAGACTTTTGTCAAACGCGCCGGCTTTGTGCTCATGGCAACCCTGGCAGTCCATGATAAGCGCGCCGAGGATGAACGCCTGGCACAATTCCTGCCCGTCATCGCCCGCGAAGCCGGGGACGAGCGCAACTTTGTCAAGAAAGCTGTCAACTGGGCTTTGCGCCAGATCGGCAAGCGCAGTCTGACGTTAAACTCCCAGGCAATTGAAACTGCCCGCCAAATCCAGCATCTGGAAAGCAAAGCAGCGCGTTGGATTGCCGCCGACGCGCTGCGCGAGTTGACCAGTGCACCTGTTCAGGCCCGCCTGCTGGCGAAAGCCAGCTCAACGGCAGCATCAAAACAGCCCAGTAAATGATTGAGGTCCTGAATGACCGAATTCGAAGCCATTATCGGGTTAGAAACCCACATCCAGCTCAATACCCAGACCAAGATCTTCTGCAGCTGCAAAGCAGATTCGTGGAATGACGCCCCCAACACCAATATATGCCCGGTTTGCACCGGTATGCCAGGCGTTTTGCCAGTCTTGAATCGCGCCGTGGTCGAAAAAGCGGTCCTGCTGGCCGCAGCCATGCACGCTGAAATCCCACCGGTTTCTTTCTTCGATCGTAAAAACTATTTCTACCCCGACCTGCCCAAAGGCTACCAGATCTCCCAATACGATCGCTCGCTGGCGAAGGGCGGTTACCTGGATCTCCCCATGCCAGAAGGTTATATCCGGCATATCTCGATCCACAAACTGCACATCGAAGAAGATGCCGGGAAAACCAAGAATGAGCAGGGCCGGCGTATGATCGATTTCAACCGCTGTGGAGTGCCGCTGATCGAGATGGTTACCGGGCCAGACCTGCGCTCGGCAGATGAAGCTGCCCAATACCTGATTCGCCTGCGCCAGCTTTTACGCTGGCTGGGCATCTCCGAAGCCGACATGGAGAAAGGCCACCTGCGCTGCGATGCCAATGTGTCCATCCGCCCGGTGGGAGCCGATTATTTAAACCCCAAGACTGAGATCAAGAACGTGAACTCCATCACCGCAGTACGCGACGCCATCGAGGTAGAAATCGCCCGCCAGAAACGCGAGGTCGCAGCCGGCAAGCGCATTGCTGCCTGGACCCTGGAATGGGACGAGGACGCCGGTGTGCTGCGCAAGATGCGTTCCAAAGAAACCGAAGCCGATTACCGTTATTTCCGCGAGCCCGACCTGCTTTCGGTGGAGCTGGACGACGACTGGCGTAAAGCCATCCTGGCAGATTTGCCCGAGCTACCCCTGGAGCGCAGGGAGCGCTTTGTGACCCAATACGGGCTGCCCGAATATGACGCCGATATCCTGACCGGGGAGCGCAGCCTGTCGGACTACTACGAAGCGGCTGTCCAGGCTTATGGCGGCGATCCAAAACGCATCTCCAACTGGCTGATGAACGACGTGCTGCGCATGATCAACGATACAGGCATCCCGGCTGGCGAACTGCACCTTACGCCCAGCTACCTGGCAGAGATCGTCAGGCTGGTGGACAGCGGGACGGTCAACACCTCTACCGGTAAGGCCCTGCTGGAAACAGTGCAGGCCAGCGGGCTGTCACCGGCAGGTATCGTGGAACAAGAAGGCCTGGCACAGGTCAGCGACCGCGATGCCATCCTGGCAGCCTGCGAAAAGATCATCGCCGAAAACCCGGGGCAGGTCGCCAGTTATCGGGGCGGCAAAACCGGTTTGATTGGCTGGTTTGTGGGCCAGGTGATGCGCGGCTCAGGCGGAAAGGCCGATCCCCAGATGACGCGCAGCCTCCTGGAAGAGTTGTTAAACCAATAGGCAAATTCTCGGGTCTATATTAATGGTAAATCCTCAACCTCCTCCCCTATCGTCCTATCTCTTGCTCAACGATTTGCGCGTACATTACCTGCGCTGGGGAGAGCCAGGCCGCGGCCAGCCTGTCCTGCTGCTGCACGGGCTGGCTTCGAACGCCCGCATCTGGGAGCTGACCGCCCCGATCCTGGCAGAGGCTGGTTTTGACCTGATCGCCCCGGACCTGCGCGGTCACGGCCTGACGGACAAGCCCGAAGGTGATTTGGGCTTTACGACGTACGTTCGCGATCTATTGGCCCTGATAAACACCCTGGAACTGGAGCGCCCCATGGTTATTGGGCATTCCTGGGGAGCCGCCCTGGCCCTGGACTACGCGGCGCGCTTCGCCATCGGGCCGCGCGCCCCTGCTGGCATTGCCCTGGTAGACGGCGGGATCATCCAAATGAACGCCCTGCCGGGGGTTACATGGGAGGAAATGCAACAGCGTCTCACACCCCCGCGCCTGGCCGGCACACCCCTGGAAGACTTCCTGGCGCGCATCAGCCGCCCCTGGGGAAACTGGCAGCCGGACGAACAGGCGCAGCAAATCATCCTGGGCAACTTCGAGATCCGCGAAGATGAAACCATCGCCCCGCGCCTGCGCTTCGAACAGCACATGCAGATCGTGCGCGCCATGTGGGAGTTCAACACCTTCGAGCGTTTTGCCCAAATCCGCTGCCCGGCTTTATTGCTGCCTGCTCGCCCCAGCCCACCAGTTTCACCCCAGGACCAGGATTTCCTGTCGGCCAAGGAAGCCGGCCTGGACAGGATTATCAAATTAAAGCCAGATACCCATGTAGTCTGGATGCACGACAGTATCCATGATGTTCCCCTGCAGTACCCGCATCGATTGGCGCAGCACATTATCGATTTCCGGAAAATTCTGTAATCGGAGCGTTCTGAGCCTCCCCAACACCATGAACATAGAAAAACAAACCTGCCTGCGACCGGCACGCGCCGAGGACGACCGGATCATCCGCAGCCTGATACGCAAAGAACATTTAAATCCGATGGGGATTCACTGGTCGCGCTTCACAGTCGCCGTGGATCAAAACGAGGCTGTCATCGGCTGCGCTCAGGTGAAGACCCATTTTGACGACACGCGCGAATTAGCCTCGCTGGTGGTGGATGCTCGCTGGCGGGGACAGGGTATCGCTCGCGCGTTGATCACCAGCCTGCTGAACGAGCATCCAGGCGTTATCTATCTCACCTGCACTGCCCGGCTGGAGCCTTTATACCAACACTTTGGCTTTAGCACGCTCTCACCAGACGAAATGCCGCCGTATTTCCGGCGTATCTATCGCCTGTATAATGGCTTACTCAACCTGTTTGGCCACTCCGGCGGGTTCAAGGTCATGCGCCGCACTGCCTGACTCAGAGCCTGCCTTAAGCGGGATATGGCTCATGGCGTATTCCGCCAAAGCTGCAATGGTCAGGCTGGGGTTGACGCCGGGGTTGCCCGGCATGATTGAGCCATCCACTACATACAATCCCGGATAGTTATGCACCTGACCGTCCAACCCGACCACACCTTCTTGATCATCGCTACCCATCGGGCAACCGCCCAGGATATGGGCTGTGATGGGGATATTCAATAAGCCCTCATTGACTGATCCGGCGGGAATCCCGTTAATTTTCTCAGCGAAACGGCGGGTGACCTGATGCCCGGCATCGATCTTGGAAGGCAGGCTGTGTTCAGGGTCTGGAGTAGAGACCAGCCCCACCCGAAATAGCGTTGACAAGCTGCGCCCCAGGCGCATGCGGACGTAGTTATCTTCCGTCTGCATAACCAGCAGGATCGTGGTGCGCTGCGCCCAACCGGGCAATACGTGCGTACGCAAAAAATCAAGCGGATTAGAGAAAATGATCCCCAGGGTTTTCAAGATCCTGCTCGGGATGCTTTGCCCGCTCTCGATCAGCGGCGCGGACAGCAGGCGCATCATCGATGAACCTGCCGGATAGCGCACAGGCTCGATGGCGGTCACCGGATCAGCCTGAAAAATTGAGGTGATCGCTACTCCCTCAGAATAATCCGTCGTCGGATTACGGCTGGTCGCTCCCAGGAGCGATTCCGAGTTGGTGCGTACTAGATCGCCCAGGCGGGGTGAAAGTTTTGCCAGCGAGCCAGTGATATCGCGACAGTGAAAAAGCAATCCCAGCGTGCCCAACGATCCGCCAGAGAAGATCACACTGCGGGTCCGCAGGCGTCGCTCTGGCCTGACTAACCAGGCAGTGCTGCTGCGGTAAACGACTTCATAGCGCGCCCCATCTGGCTGTCCTTCCGCAAGCGGGCGCACATCCCGCGCCTCACATTCCGCCTGGATCTCAGCTCCCCACTTTTCAGCAAAGTAGAGATAATTTTTCACCAGGGTGTTCTTGGCATTATTACGGCAGCCGACCATACAACCCCCGCAGTGGGTGCAGGCTGCGCGTGCGGGACCCTGACCGTCAAAATAAGGATCGGGTACCTCTACTCCCTCCTGGCGATCATCACCAAAATATACCCCCACCGTCGTTGGGTGAAAGGTCTCCTGGGTCCCCAATTCGGTGGCAACCTCGCACAACAACCCATCGGCAGGCCACAAACGCGGGTTTTGGGTCACACCCAGCATGCGCCGGGCAGTGGCGTAATGCGGCTGCAGCACGGCCCTCCAATCCACCTGCCGCCGCCAGGCAGGTTTTTCAAACAACCGGTCGTCTGGCTGCATCAAGACATTGGCATAACCCAGACTCCCCCCGCCTACCCCGCTGCCATGCAGCACCCACACATCCCGGAAGGGGCTGATCTGCAGAATGCCGAAACAACGCAGAGCTGGCGCCCACAAATACCTGAACACATTCCAGTTTGTCTTCGCAAAATCCTGGTCCCGGAAACGTTTACCACGCTCCAGAACCAGGACACGATACCCCTTTTCAGCCAGTCGCATGGCTGAAACGCTGCCGCCAAATCCCGAACCGATCACCATAAAGTCAAACACATCCCCAGACATACGCTTTTTCTCCTGGGTCAGGCAAACCGGTTGATGGGCAGGCTAAGTGTAGTGATAAAAACCGCGCCCGGTCTTGCGACCCAGGTAGCCGGCGTCCACCATCTTACGCAGCAAATAGGCCGGGCGATACTTATCATCACCCAGGTCACGCTGCAGGACTTCCATTACAGACAGAACTACATCCAGACCGATCAGGTCGCACAGGGTGAGCGGTCCCATCGGATGGTTCATGCCCAGCTTCATCACGGTATCGATGGCCTCGGGTGTACCAATGCCTTCCTGCAAGGCAAAGATGGCTTCATTGATCATCGGGCACAAAATACGGTTGGAGATGAAACCAGGGGCATCGCGCGCTTCCACCGGTTCTTTACCCATCAGCCGGCATACATCCATCACCGTGCTGGTCGTTTCATCAGAAGTCGCCAGCCCGCGGATCACCTCTACCAGGCGCATGAGTGGGACCGGGTTCATAAAGTGCATTCCGATCACATTTTCTGGACGCTGGGTGACAGCCGCGATTTTGGTGATGCTGATTGATGAAGTATTGGAAGCCAGGATTGCTCCCGGCGCGGACCGCAAATCCAGATCCCGAAAGATCTTCAGTTTGATTTCAGGGTTCTCTGAAGCCGCCTCCACTACCAGGTCAGCCTGTGATACGCCCTCCAGGTCTGTTACCAGCGGGATATTGATCGCTGCGTCGCGCTGCTCGGGGGATAAAATGCCCTTATTGAGCAGCTTTTCCGCTGATTTGTTGATGGTCGCGCGGGCGCGTTCCAGCTGTTCCGGGACGACATCCATCAAGGTGACTTGAAAGCCAGAGGTCGCGGCGGTCTGGGCAATGCCGTTCCCCATCGTGCCTGAACCGACGATAAATATATGCGTTACAGCCATGCTGGTCTCCTCCTCTGCACCTGAGCTGCCTGTCAGGACTCCAATTCAATCGCCATCGCCACCGCCTCGGCGCCGCCCAGGCATAGCGCTGCCACCCCGCGCCGCAGCCCTCGGTCGCGCAGGGCATAGATCAGTGTGGTCAGGACGCGCGCCCCACTGGCGCCAATCGGGTGACCCAGGGCAATGGCCCCGCCGTGCACATTCACCTTCTCCCAATCCCACCCAAGATGTTTCAGAGCCGTTCCATTTGCCAGCACCTGAGCGGCAAAAGCCTCATTCAGCTCGATCAAATCCACCTGGTCCAGGGTCCAGCCCACTTTTTCCAGCAAGCGCGGCAGAGCATGCGCTGGAGCATCAAACAGAAATTTCGGCGCTACAGCTGCCTGGGCAGAACCGACCACGCGTGCCAGGGGTCGGAGCTGGTGCTCTTCGGCATAAGTCCGGCTGGCGATCACTACCGCTGCTGCCCCATCGTTCAAGCCGGGGGCGTTTCCGGCGGTCACTTTACCGTCCGCTTGAAAAGCAGGTTTCAAGCCTCTCAGAGCCTCCAGAGAACTATCCCGGCGCGGCCCTTCGTCCGTATCACAGATAGTCAACTGCCCTTTGCGTCCTGGAATCTCAACCGGCACAATTTCGGCTTTAAATTTGCCAGCATCGATGGCAGCGATCGCCTTCTGGTGACTGTGAAAGGCATACTCGTCCATCGCGCTGCGACTCACATCAAACTCTTCAGCGATAAACTCCGCTGAATTCCCCATCCCCCAATTTTCGAAGGGATCCCAGAGCCCATCCAGTAACAGGGCGTCGGTAAGCTGGGCATGCCCATAACGCAGCGTACCGGTGCGCCCATCCACCAGGTAGGGAGCGCGACTCATACTCTCCATGCCACCCGCCACAAACAGGTCGCCATCCCCTGCGCGCACCGCCTGAGCTGCTAAAGTAACCGCCTTCAAGCCAGACCCACACACTTTATTGATCGTTAAAGCTCCTACGCTGGACGGCAAACCGCCATATATCGCCGCCTGGCGAGCTGGATTCTGACCCAGGCCGGCCGAAACGACATTGCCCATGATTACTTCTTCAATTTCTGAAAGATTTTGAATACCGGCGCGCGCCACAGCCGCGCCCACCACAATTGCCCCCAAACGTGTTGCAGATATCCCACTCAGGCCACCCTGGAAACGCCCAATCGGCGTCCGGACTGCACTGAGGATCACCGTATCCCCATTGCGCACCTTGCTCATCGGGTCTCCTCCTGTACTTGCGCTTTTCGTTGGACTGGGACAGCATTGCACGACAACGATTCAGCAGACAGGCATTAGCTTGTCAGGGTACCCGCCTGCCGTTCATAACCATTATTGATGTGAGATTACTCTCCTTTCCAGCCACTGCTGATGCGCTGGTAGGTTTCCTCCAGGCTTTCAGGAAGCACCCGGGTATCCGCCACGGCTGACATGAAGTTGGTATCCCCACCCCAGCGCGGCACGATATGCAAATGCACATGCTCGGCAATCCCGGCCCCGGCAACCGCGCCAATATTCATGCCCAGGTTGAATCCCTGAGGGTGGTAGACGCTTTGCAGGACCAGGATCGCCTGATTGGTTAATTCCATCATCTCCGAGCGAATCGCCAGATCGAGCTCATCCAACATAGGGCGATGCGCGTACGGGACCACCATCAGATGCCCACTGGTGTATGGGTAACGATTCAGGATCACGAATGCCAGCTCGCCGCGCGCAATGATCAGATTTTCCTGTCCATCGGCGGCCTGGACAGCATTGCAAAAGACGCAACCTTCTACTTTGTCGTGGTTATTGATATATTCCATACGCCAGGGTGACCACAAATGATTCAAACCATACACTCCGTATTCAGGTAAATTATTGTAGCAAAGATTTCATGCATGGGGAATAGCTATTACAGTTTTCCCCAGCACATCCGTGAGTCTACAGGCAAAAATAACCCGGTTGACAGCCTTTGAGAAGCAGAGTATCCTCAATCCGTTAACCTACCAAAGCATGGATATAGTTACTCGACCGAAGGACGAATGCAGCAATTACCGCTTTTTGAACCAGCCCACTGGACGGTCAGTGAGCTGACCCGCTATATTCGCTCGCTATTTGAAGAGGATGCCCAGTTACAGGATGTATGGGTCCAGGGAGAGATATCCAATTTCTCGCGACCCAGTTCAGGGCATCTATACTTTACTCTAAAGGACAGCAGCAGCTCTCTGCGCTGCGTGATGTGGCGCAGTCAGGCTGCTCGCCTGCAGGTGCTGCCGCGCGACGGCGATGCCGTTGAAGCGCATGGCAGCCTTAATGTGTACGAAGCCGGCGGGCAGTACCAGCTGTACGCCGATGTGCTGCGCCCGGTCGGGCAAGGTGCGCTGTACGCCGAGTTTTTGCGCCGCAAAGCGATCCTGGAAGCCGAAGGATTATTTGATCTCGAGCGCAAACGGCTGCTTCCGCGCTGGCCTCAAATCATTGGTATTGTGACATCCCCTACAGGCGCAGCATTGCGAGACATTCTCAACACCCTGCGGCGGCGCTATCCGATCGCCCGAGTGGTCATTGCGCCCACGCCTGTTCAGGGTGATGAAGCTCCCACCGGGATCGTGCAAGCTTTGCAAAGCCTGGCGATGTACACGCAGGCGGACGTCATCATGCTGGCGCGCGGCGGAGGGTCGATTGAGGACCTGTGGGCGTTTAATGATGAGCGCGTGGTGCGCGCCATCGCTGCCTCTCCTATTCCGGTGATCTGCGGCGTAGGCCACGAAACAGATTTCACCCTGGCGGATTTTGTCGCCGACCTGCGCGCCCCTACCCCGACTGCAGCCGCCGAGCTGGCTACCCCCAATCGCGCCGATCTATTGACCGGTCTCAGCGAGCTGCAAAACCAGCTCCACCGCAACCTGCGTGCAATCCTGTCCGACCGGCGCTGGGAGCTCAGCCATACTCGCAGCCAGTTAGGGGGACTCTCACCCCAGAGGCGCGTGCGTTCTGATCGCCAGCGAATCGATAGCCTGGCATTACGTGCCAATCGGGCGGCTTTGCACATCCTGCAAATGCAGCGCGCCCATACCCATGGCCTGGTGCAGCGCCTGGCAGCCCTGCATCCTCTGGCAGTTCTGCAGCGCGGTTATGCGGTTGTAACCAGGAGTGATGGGCAGGTGGTGCGCAGGACGGATCAAGTCCAGCCCGGTGATCTGCTGTGGGTGCAGGTGAGTGATGGTCATTTCGGCGCGCGCGCCACGCAGCCCAACCAGGAACAGCCTTAATGGAAAATCCAGAGGACGAGCTGTTTTCCGAAGTGCAATCTGTGGATGATCTGGTCCTGGCTGCGAACCAGGAGTTAGAGGCCAGAGTGCTGCAAGAATCCAACCGGGCATTCAATATGGGTTGTGCACTGTGGCTGATCCCTGGCGGCTTGCTGATCACAGCAATTTTCGTGACCAGCAAAGCCAATTGGGCGATGACCGGGATTACAATCGTGCTGATTGGCCTGGCTGCGATCGTGTTTGCTTTGTTTGTGGCCTCACGCAGCAAATCCAAAAGTCCAGCGCGTATTTATGAAGGTCAACTTGCCGGTGAGGTGCAGCGCAAGCTTTCCGAGCTGGCACAGACGCCTGAGGCATTTGTACTGCAGGCGCTCGAAATTCTGCCTGACGAGGCGCTGCTTGCCCATCATCTGAGGCAGCCTGATATTGAGGAACCTGCATCCAAGAATAACTTGCGGGAGGAAGTCCAATGACCACCCAAACTGACCCATCCCTGGAAAATATCCCTTATGAACAGGCCCTGATGGAGCTGGAACAAATTGTTGCCGCGCTGGAATCATCCGAGCGTTCATTGGAAGAAGCCCTGGCTCTATTTGAGCGCGGGCAGCTTCTCGCCCGGCATTGTTCTGAACTTTTGGATCAGGCTGAATTACGCATCGAACAAATATCGGGGGATCAGATTCTGCCCTTTGAATCCGATCTCAGCTCATAAAGCAGGCTACCCGCATGCATGAAAAATTTACCGCCATCAATAGCATCTTAGATGTTTTTACCAATCGGGTGCTCCTGAGTGCTTTGATCCCGTGGAGCCTGGCGCAGATTGTCAAGGTGCCGCTGGAATATTTCAGCACCAAACGCTGGAACTGGTCCTTGCTGCTCAGGGCCGGGGGAATGCCCAGCTCGCATTCCGCCCTGGTTGCCGGGGCATGCCATGCTGTGGGTTTACGCTCGGGGTTTGACTCGCCCCTGTACGCAATCTCCTTTGTACTGGCAATGATTGTCATTTACGACGCGACTGGTATCCGCCGCCAGGCGGGGAAACACGCTGAGCTCATCAATGCCATCATCGAGGACCTGGCAACTGGTCATCCGCTGCAGCAAGAAAAACTGCGCGAGGTATTGGGGCATACTCCTCTTGAAGCTGTCGGCGGCACTATTTTGGGATTGCTGATCGCGCAATTACTCTGGATGGCTGGTTTTTAATCCCCAAAATAAAATCAACCTTTTCTTTTAGCGCCTCAAGCGACGTACCAGCCAGCTGAGTAAAACTCGAATCTCGCTCACCCCCAATAACAGGCAGACCAACCCATAAATCCCCCCTCCCACAATCACCCCCAGGCTGAGCGTCAGCCAGGCTGGCTGGTCAGAAGACTGCCCAGGCCCGATCAAGAGCACCGCAGCCATCGCTGCTGAGGCAATCCCTGCCTGCAGCAGGCCTCTTAGGATAGGGACACCTGCCAATCCGCCTAAACGCCGGTGCATCCATACCAGCAATCCCAGCATTTCCAGGGCGGTTGCCACCGTGTTCGCCAGCGCCAGGCCGCCATGCGGCAGCCAACCCAACTGTACAAACCAGGCGGAAAACAAAAAGCTGAACACCACATTCAACCCCATTGCAGCTGCACCGATCAGGACCGGGGTACGCGTATCGTGCAGCGCGTAAAAAGCCCGCGCCAGGATCTCAACCAGCGAATGTCCCACCAATCCCACTCCATACCACAATAAGGCCCAGGCTACCAGCTCTGTGGAGCGGGCGTCAAATTCGCCGCGCTGGTAGAGTGTGGCAACCAGGGGGTAACGCAGCAACACCAACCCCACACTGGCGGGTATAGCCAGCAGCAGCACCCCACGCAGCGTGGCAGAGAGGGAGTTACGCATTTCAGTTATCTGGCCGCGCGCATATTGGGCAGCAAAGGTAGGCATGGCGGCTGTGGCAATCGCCTGAGCAATGACCGTTTGCGGCATCAGCATCAAGGTGAAGGCGTAGGTCACGCCATTCACGCTGCCTTCCGGCATTCCCGAAGCCAGGCGCACATTGATCCAGAAATTTAACTGCACCACCGCCACACCCAGCAAGCGCGGCCCCATCAGGCGTGCTACTTCACGGACTTCTGCCAGGCGCAACCCCAGCGTCGGGATATACCTACCGCCCTGGCGAATCAGAACCGGCAGCTGCACCAATAGATGCAGCACGGCTCCCAGCAGTACCCCCCACGCCAGCCCGTAGATGCCCATCTCTGGCGCCAGGAACAGCACCCCAAAGATCATCCCCAGGGCGTACATCGATGGCGCAAGGGCCGGGAACAAGAAGATCTGGTGCGAGTTAAGGATGCCCATCACCAGCCCGCTGATGCCAAAAATTACTGCTGAGGGCAGCATTAAACGCACCAGATATACAGTCAGTTGAAATTTGTAGGTGTCGGTGACGAAACCTGGAGCCAGGACATAACGCACAATCTGGGGGGCAAAAATAGCTGCCAGCAGACTGGTGAAGATCAGGATCAACAGCACCAGGTTAGCGACTGCGGAAGCCATCTCCCAGGCGCGCCGGCGCTGCTCTTTAGCCAGCAAACCGGTAAAGGTCGGGATAAAAGCTGAGCCCAATGCGCCGCCAGCAATTAAGTAATATAGAGTCTCGGAGACTCGATTGGCAGCCGAAAAAGCCTCCATCTCAGGGGAAGTACCAAATGCGTCAGCAACCAACACCCAACGCAGCAGTCCGGTCAGGGTACTGAGCAGGAATGCGAACATCACCGTGCCAGCGGCACGGGCGATCTGACGATTGGCGGTATTCAGGGTGGGGATCACTGGCAAGTATTATAATCCGAACTTCACAGCATCCAACGCTAACAGATAAAGCCCGAAAATTTCACCTTGACATAGAACAAACATTCTTTTATAGTAACTGCTGATCTCACATTATGATACAATCCAACCTTGCACGGTTTTGAATTGTATTAACTTTAGTCTTTCTCGCGACCTCGTACTCCAGAAAATACCGCTTCACCTGCCAATCAAGGAGCGCCAGATGGTTCATCAGAGCCTGGAATTTGAGGCCCATTCAAATTATGTAATCTCGGTCATGTATCCGGGAACTTCCAGCGAGCTGGTTACAGCAGGTATGGACAAAGCTATCCGCCACTGGAAGCTGCCCGAGGCAGCCCTGATCAGCGAAGTGACTGCCCACGCCAACAGCGTCAACAGCCTGACATTCACACCTGATAGAAAACGGATCATTTCCGGCTCGACTGACACCACGCTGCGCGTCTGGTCCTGGCCCGCATTAGAATTACAGCACACCCTGTCCGGACATAAAAAAACAGTCGCCAGTGTGCGGGTTGCCCCGGATGGCAAGCTGGCAGCCAGCGCATCCTATGATGCGAAGGTGATGCTGTGGGATATTGCCAGCGGTGAGCTACAGACGACTCTCAAAGGCCACAAACGCAATGTCACTTCCCTGGCCTTCAGCCCCGATGGGAAAACCCTGGCGTCTGCCGGACTGGGTGAGGAGATATGCATTTGGGATCTGGCTTCACAGGCGATGATCAAGAAACTGTGGGGGCATAAAGACGCCGTGGGCATGCTGGCTTATTCACCAGACCAGCATTATATGCTCTCTCTGGATAATGCCAGTATCCTGCGTTTGTGGAGCGCAGAAGAATTTCAACTCAAACGCGAAATTCAACTTCCGGGCAGCCGGATGTGGTCGTTTGCCTTTCATCCCGGCGGAGAGCTGTGCGCCATAGGCGCTGAGCACCGCATTCTGTTATGCCACTGGCTATCCGGTGAAGTTGTTGAAGAAATCAATCTAAAACCTGCTGCTGTAGCTGGCCTGAGCTTCTCTCCCGATGGCAAACAACTGGCAGCCGGCTTCGCCGATCGCAAAGTGAGGATTTGGGATACCGGTTCGATATAGGAGATTGAACTATGGGCTTTACTTCTCCACCCAACCCGGCACAATACTACCAGCAAGTCTGGGCGCTGGTGCGCCAGATCCCGGCTGGCAAAGTGGCCTCCTATGGTATGATCGCGGCACTTATCCCACTGCCCCCGAACATCAGTCCAGAGGATTATCGCGCCTGGGGAGCGCGTTGGGTGGGCGGCGCCATGGCGCGCTGTCCAGAAGGCGTACCCTGGCAGCGCGTGGTGAACAGCCAGGGCAAAATCAGCCTGCCGCGCGGCGGACATTACGAGCGTCAGCAGGGCTTGCTGCAGGAAGAAGGGGTAGTTTTCGGCCCCGGCGGGAAGATCGACTTGAAGCGCTTCGGCTGGGCAGGACCAGACGTACCTGACCCGCAGATGAACGATGAACAGAACCAGGAATCAAAATGACCGATACAATCCTCACCCGCTGCGCCTGGGCAGGCAGTGACCCGCTCTATCTCCAGTATCACGATGAAGAATGGGGCGTGCCGGTGCACGAAGATCGGAAATTGTTTGAGTTTTTGATCCTGGAAGGCGCCCAGGCTGGCTTGAGCTGGATCACCATTCTGCGCAAACGCCCTGCCTACCAACTGGCTTATGCCGGCTTTGATCCCCAACAGGTTGCGTTTTACGATGAGGCTAAGATCGCCGAGCTGCTGGCCAACCCGGGCATTGTGCGCAACCGGTTAAAAATTCAGGCTTCGATCCGCAATGCACAGGCATTCTTGAAAGTCCAGGATGAATTTGGCAGCTTTGATGCTTATCTGTGGCGGTTCGTGGATGGACATCCCATCCAAAATGCGTGGCAGGATATAACCGAGATACCTGCCAAAACACCGCTTGCTGAGGCTCTGAGTAAAGACCTGATCAGGCGTGGCTTTAAGTTCGTCGGACCGACCATCCTATATGCGCACATGCAGGCTACTGGCATGGTCAATGACCATACCGTTGAGTGCTTTCGTTATGCTGCGCTGGGAGGACGGGGCGAATGAATTTCAGATACCAGGGGAATACGGCTGCCGGTAGAATCGATGAGAGCCGGGTACGCCGCCCCCGGCTCTCTCTAAGGAGGAGAAGAAGAGAAATCGCCCTTCGAATATCAGTTTATCAAATGTCTGATAAACCTGCTTGACGCTTACCCTACGACTACCCTACGATCACCCAACAATCTTGACAGTTTTACCAGGAAATCTATGAACCTTGCAATTCGAACCGAAAATTTGAGCCGCATCTATAAGATCCGCGGCGGTAAAAAGCAAGACGCGAAACAGCTCATCGCCTTACAGGATGTCAATCTGGAGGTCAAGCCCGGAGAGTTATTTGGCTTGCTGGGCCCTAATGGAGCCGGAAAGACCACCCTGATTAAAATCCTGACTACCCTGCTATCGCCTTCCAATGGAAAGGCCTGGGTAGCAGGCTTTGACGTTCACCAGGAACCTCAGCAGGTACGCCAGCGCATTAATATGGTCTCGGGGGGCGAAACGTCCGGATATGGGCTACTAACCGTGCGTGAAAACCTGTGGATGTTCTCCCAGTTTTACGGCCTGCCATCCGACCTCGCCAACCGGCGGATCAAAGAGCTGCTGGAAATCGTTGGGCTGGCAGATCGCATCAATTCGAAATCCTCCGATCTTTCCACCGGTCTGCGCCAGAAGATGAATATCGTGCGCGGTTTCCTGACCGATCCCGAGGTGCTATTTTTGGATGAACCCACCCTGGGCCTGGATGTAGGCGCATCGCGCGATGTACGCCGTTTCATTCGAGGTTGGATTGACAACAACCCCACCCGCACCCTGCTGCTGACCACCCATTACATGGTGGAAGCCGAGGAGCTTTGCCACCGGGTGGCGATCATCAATAAGGGAAAGGTCCTGGCGTGCGATACTCCCAGCAACCTCAAGCACCGTTTACAGCGCGATGCGATCTTCCGCCTGGAGGTCAGCCCGCTAAACGGCCTTTCTCCAGAGACGATCCAGGCCACACCCGGAGTGAGCCAGGTGGTTCATTATGACCGAGACGGCTTTTCAGTCCTTGAATTAATCCTCGCCGAAGAGTCAGTTCTGGGTGCAGTGATCAATACCCTCACATCAGCCGATGTACGCATCCTCAACCTGCAAAAGCGCGAACCTACTCTGGAAGATGTCTTCGTAGACCTGGTTGGGCGCAGCATGGAAGACATTGAAAAAGGGACCAACGGGAGCAGCACCCCATGAGCGCAGCTTTTACCCAGCGTGTCCCCAAGCATAGTGGCTGGAAACTCTTCGTGCAGACCGTGATCGCACGCGCCTACCCGCGCGTGATCGGGCAGCAGCGCGAGAAATCCTGGTTATTCTTTGACCTGGTCCTGCCCTTGTTGGGCATATCTGCTTATGTATTTGTTTACCGGGCCATCCGCGCCCCAGAAGAGTACGTGGGCTTTGTGGTGATGGGCGGTGCGATGAGCGCCTTCTGGCTCAACATCCTGTGGTCGATGAGCTCGCAGCTTTATTGGGAAAAAGAGACCGGCAATCTGGCGCTCTACATCATGGCGCCCAACTCCATGATGGCGGTCTTGCTGGGCATGGCGCTGGGCGGGCTGGTTGCCAGCACGCTGCGCGCCCTGGCAATCCTGGTTTTAGGCAGCTGGTTGTTCCAGGTACAGTATTCTGTGTCCAGCTTCAGCCAGCTCTTTGCCGTATTCGTCCTGTGTATGATCGGCCTGTATGGTATGGGCATGATGCTGGCTTCGATCTTCTTGCTGCTGAGCCGCGAGGCCTGGCATCTCTCCAATCTGGCCCAGGAGCCCATTTACCTGCTTTCAGGTTTTTATTTTCCGGTCAAAAGCTTCAACTTTTTGATTGCCGCCGGGGCATCCATAATTCCCCTGACCCTGGGTATGGATGCCATGCGCCAGTTAATCTTCCCGTCTGGCCCCAGCCTGGGCTTTCTTTCTGTGCCAGTTGAGGTGAGCATCCTGGTGATTTTGAGCGTGATTTTCCTGGTGGCATCCAAGTACCTGTTGAACCACATTGAGAAACTGGCGATCCGCGAAGGCCGCCTGACGGAGAGCCGCCGATGAACCCATCCACCACGGTTACCACAAAAGGCGCCACCGCACACAGGTTCTGGCATTCTTTCCGCATGGCTGCCTGGTTAGGCTGGCAGATCGAGTCGAACTGGACTGACCCTTTTCTGTTCGCCATTTACTCTATCGTTCGACCGTTGGCAACTGCCTCTATCCTGGTCGTCATGTACAGCGTGATCACCAATGCTAACTTTGCCGACCCAATGTTTACCTACATCTATCTGGGTAATGCTTTTTATATCTATGTGGGGCAGATCATGACCGGTCTCTCCTGGAGCATTATTGACGATCGCGAGCATTACAAAACCCTGAAATATATCTATGTCGCCCCTCTGGACTTCCCTACTTACCTGATGGGCCGGGCAGTGGCGCGTTTCGTGATCGCTTCGCTATCCGTATTCATTACCATTCTGTTCGGGGTACTTTTCCTGCAGGTGCAGCTGGATCTGGCCCTGGTGAATTGGGGACTATTCTTTTTTACGCTGCTGGTAGGGGTTATCCTGTTGGCGATGATGGGCCTGATGCTGGCAGGCGTGATGTTGTTGTTAGCCCACCACAGCTGGGGAGTTGGCGACGCAGTTGCAGGCGCCCTGTACCTGTTTTCGGGGGCAATTTTCCCGCTGGAGGTCCTGCCTGCCTTTCTTCGCCCGGTGGGATATTTGATCCCGATCACTTACTGGCTGGAGTTACTGCGCCGCGCGCTGGTCGGTGAAGTCGCGCAGACCTTTCCCACGCTCGCCCATCTGAACAACGCTCAGCTCCTCGGCATCCTGCTGGGCCTGACTGCTGTATTCAGCGTGCTGGGTCTGGTTGTCTTCCGTGCCTGCGACCATCGCGCCCGCGAGCTTGGCCTGATTGATATGACCACAAATTATTAGGAGTAACCGTGATGAACACAGCCTGGATTTGCCAGATCCCTGATACCCCCTTAGACACCCTGTGGATTGCGGTCACCGAGAGCGGCCTGGCAGCCATCGCCTTCAGCCAGACACAGGCCTCTTTCACCGGTTGGCTGGCCCGGCACGGCTGTGATCCTGTTCTATATAGCGATGGAAAAACCGCCCAGGCCAGGCAGCAAATTCTGGAATACCTGGCTGGAGAGCGCAAAGAGTTTAGCTTGCCCCTTGACTGGCGTTTTATGAATGCTTTTCAAGCCCAGGTCTTACACGCCACCCTCGCTGTGCCCTATGGTTCTACCGCCACATACAGCGCCCTGGCAGAGCAGGTAGGCCGGCCTCACGCACCTCGGGCAATCGGCAGGGCGGAAGCAACCAACCCGATCCCCCTGGTCATTCCCTGCCACCGGGTGATCGGCAAGGATGGCAGCCTGCGCGGGTATGGCGGTCCCAGGGGCATTCAACACAAAGCCTGGCTGCTGGAATTAGAAAGAAATCACCCATAAGCTTTGATGGACGAATAAGCCAGCACAAGGCAGTACCGGCGACCGGTAATTTTCCTAACCAAGCCCGTGGATTAGCCTTCCACCCAGGCAATATCGCACCGAAACTGTCCGGTTTTCCCCTTTCGTAATATACTAAAACGTATCGTATTCTCGACATGACCAGCATGTCAGATAAATAATCTGCCAATAGACCGGCATACTTTTCGACCTGGAGGAAATGATGCACGATACCCATGCCCACTCACAGGACCAACATGCTGTGCCACCTACACCACCTCAATCTGGCTCAGAACATGCTCACGCCAAAACCCAGACGGATCATCGTGGGCATGAAGACCTGTTTCGACGGCGGTTTTGGGTTTGTCTGTTGTTGTCGATCCCGGTGTTGTTATACAGCCCAATGCTGCAGGAATGGCTGAACTTCCAGATGCCAGCTTTTCCAGCCAGTAACTGGATCGGGCCGGTCTTTTCACTGATCATTTTTGCATATGGCGGCGTGCCTTTTCTACAAATGGCAGTCCCTGAGCTGCGGCGCCGGCAGCCTGGCATGATGACACTGATCTCGCTCGCCATCAGTGTGGCGCTTATCTATAGTCTGGCCACGCTGATCATGCCTTCCGAAAGCTCTTTTTTCTGGGAGCTGGTCACCCTGATCGACATTATGCTGCTCGGTCACTGGCTGGAAATGCGCAGCGTACGCCAGGCCTCAGGCGCGCTGAATGAGCTGGCCAAACTTATCCCGGATACCGCCGAGCGGATTGGCGCTGACGGGAATGTGGAAACGATCCCGCTCAGTGCTCTGGTCGCTGATGATCTGGTTTTAGTGCGACCTGGAACCAGCATCCCTGCTGATGGAATTGTTGAAGAAGGAGCTTCACAAGTCAATGAAGCCATGCTGACTGGCGAGTCAAAACCTGTCAAGAAAGGCCCCGGAGAGCGCGTGATTGGTGGGGCATTAAACGGTGAGGGCAGCCTGCGCATTCGCGTCCAGGCTACCGGCGACCAAACAGTCCTGGCGGGCATCATGCGCCTGGTTGAACAGGCTCAACAAAGTAAATCCAATACCCAGATCCTGGCAGATCGGGCAGCCGGTTGGTTATTCTACATCGCTATCGGGGCAGCCTTACTGACCGCCGTTGGTTGGACAGTCGCAGAAGGCTTTTCGATCGATGTCGTCTCGCGTGTCGCAACCGTATTGGTGATTGCCTGCCCACATGCCCTGGGGTTGGCCATCCCTCTGGTTGTGGCGATCAGCACCACCCTGGGCGCCAAGAATGGGATTCTGGTGCGAGACCGCCTGGCGCTGGAACAAGCCCGTGAAGTCGATATCGTGATATTTGATAAGACCGGCACACTCACCCGCGGCGAATTCGGCGTGGTGGAGATCCAAACCAGGGATGGGTGGGATGATGCCCGGGCCTTAGCGCTGGCAGCCGCTGTGGAAGGCGACTCGGAACACACTATTGCACGCGGGATTCGTTTATCTGCTCAAGAGCGCCAGCTGGAACTGCCGGGCATCCAGGGATTTGAGGCTATCCAGGGTCGCGGAGTTAAAGCCAGGCAGGATGGGCGTGAAGTCCACATCGGTGGACCGCGCATGCTGGAAATGTTAAACCTTGAACTTCCCGACGATTTAGCCAATTTCGAAACCAAAGCCGCCCAGAAAGGTTATAGTGTGATTCATCTGATGGTCGCCAGCCAGCCAGTCGCCAGTTTAGCCCTGGCCGATGTGATTCGTCCAGAAAGCCGGGAAGCTGTCCGGAAGCTGCGCGAGTTAGGGCTGGAAGTAGCCATGCTCACCGGAGACAGCCAGGAGGTAGCTCAGTCTGTTGCGGCTGAACTGGGAATCGACCAGGTTTTTGCTGAGGTGCTGCCCGAACACAAAGATCAGAAAGTCTCTGAGCTTCAAGCGCAAGGCAAATCGGTAGCCATGGTGGGCGACGGGGTCAACGATGCGCCCGCTCTGACCCGAGCGGATGTGGGCATCGCCATTGGCAGCGGCACGGATGTGGCAGTCGAATCGGCGGGGATCATCCTGGTTCAGAACAACCCTCTGGATGTGGTGAAAATATTCATGCTGAGTCGGGCATCTTACCGGAAGATGACCCAGAATCTTCTCTGGGCAACAGGTTACAACCTGGTGGCGATCCCGCTGGCGGCAGGTGTGTTGGCTCCATTGGGTATCCTGCTTTCCCCGGCTGTGGGGGCACTGTTTATGTCACTCAGCACAATCATCGTAGCAATCAATGCCCAGCTCCTGCGAACAGCGGATTTGGATCAATAATCGCTGCACAATACCCCAATTCTCCTACAGAGCGATACAATCCATTCAGAAGTCGATCAGCTATTGGAACGTAATTAAGTGCTGATCAAAAAGATGTTTGCCATGTCAGCAGCAGTGCGGGGTATATATACTATGCTGGAAATCAAACTAAAATTTAAACTGGAGGACCGTATATGAAAATCGCCAAGCTTATCTCCCTGATCGGCTTACTGGCAATGACTGCTGTGCTGATCTATGGCTTCACCGTTGGAGATTTCCTTGCCGAAGGATCAAAGCTACTGACCATGCCCTGGGGGATTGTCTCGCTGGTTGACCTGTATGTTGGCTTCGCACTCTTCTCGGGTTGGATCGTATTTCGAGAAAAAGCTGTCCTCCCTTCTGTTATCTGGGTTGTCATCATGATGATTATGGGATTCTGGGCGGGAGCGCTATATACATTTCTGGCTTTGCAAAACAGCAATGGGGATTGGCAGCGCTTCTGGTACGGAAAACGCGCCTGACACATCGCTATTAGCCTCATACACGTCAAAGCAGACATGGACGGGTGGTAGAATCAGTCTTGCTGTGCTGTGTTGAAAAGGTTAACTGCCACAGTTAATCCACCCAAGGAGAACAAAAGATGCCTGAAGCCGTCATTATTGATGCCATTCGCACCCCCATCGGCGCCCTGGGGGGTGTTCTGTCTGCGGTGCGCCCGGACGATCTGGGTGCCCACATTCTTAAAGCGCTGGTAGAACGCACCGGGATTGACCCGGCCCTGGTTGAAGAAGTTTACATGGGCTGCGCCAATCAGGCCGGCGAGGATAACCGCAACGTGGCGCGCATGGCGTCTTTGCTGGCAGGCTTTCCGGTGGAAGTCCCCGCAGTGACGTTCAATCGATTGTGCGCTTCCGGATTGGCAGCGGTGAATGCGGCTGCGCGCGCTATTCGCGCCGGGGAAGGGGACGTGTACATCGCCGGCGGTGTGGAAAGCATGTCGCGGGCGCCATATTCTTTTCCGAAAGCCGAAAAAGGCTTCGCCTTTGGCAACCTGACGGCTTATGATACCGCCCTGGGCTGGCGCTATCCCAACCCCAAAATGGAAGCCATGTATGGGATCGATTCGATGGGCGAAACTGCGGAAAATATTTACGACCAGCTCCCCATCACGCGCGACCAGCAAGATGCGTTTGCCTTGCGCAGCCACCAGTGCGCCATAGCTGCCATCGATTCGGGTAAGTTCGCTGAAGAAATTGCACCTGTGCTGATCCCCCAGCGCAAGGGCGACCCAATCCGGGTGGATACGGATGAGCGCCCGCGCCGCGACACCAGCTTGGAATCCCTGGCGCGACTGAAACCCGCCTTTCGCAAAGACGGCACGGTGACTGCCGGGAACTCTTCCGGGCTGAACGACGGTGCGGCGGCGGTATTGATCACCAGCGCAGAAAAAGCCCGCCAACTGGGATTAAAGCCGCAAGCGCGCATCATTGCCAGTGCTGCGGCAGGCGTCCCACCCCGCACTATGGGTCTGGGGCCTGTGCCTGCTACCCGGAAAGCACTCCAGCGCGCCGGCCTTAATTTGAACCAGATCGGATTGATTGAATTAAACGAAGCTTTTGCCGTCCAGTCTCTGGCGGTTATGCAGGAATTGGGTCTGCGGGAGGAAATCACCAACGTGAATGGCGGGGCAATTGCCCTGGGCCACCCGCTCGGTTGCTCCGGAGCACGCATCCTTACCACTCTGATGCACGAAATGCGCCGGCGCGCCCCTCAGGAGCAGCGACCGTATTATGGTCTGGCTACCCTGTGCGTGGGTGTGGGCCAGGGCGAAGCGACCATTATTGAGTGGCTGGATGAGTAAGCCTGAGCGTTACCCATTCTTCGCCACTGTCCATATTTTTCTGTTACGTGGGGAGCAATTGCTCATGCTGCGCCGCTTCAACACCGGCTTTGAAGATGGCAAATACAGTGTGGTCGCCGGTCATCTGGACGGGGGCGAGACGGTCCGCCAGGGCGCCATTCGAGAAGCCCGGGAAGAAGCCGGGGTTGAGATTAATCCTGACACACTGCAGGTGGTCGGCGTAATCCACCGCAATTCCGATCATGAGCGGATTGACTTTTTCCTGGCCGCATCAGACTGGCAGGGCGAGCCAGCCAATCTGGAGCCGCAGTTTTGCGACGATCTGTGCTGGGCGCCATTGGAATCGCTGCCGGAAAACACGATCCCCTATGTGCGCCGGGCAATCGAAAATTATCGGAGCGGGATCTGGTTCGACGAGTATGGCTGGGATTAATCCCGCTTAATGGATTCGCACCGCATTGATGAAATCTGCCAGCAGCCCATACGCGGTGGTGTGGGGACCAGGATTTTCTTCAATCACCGACAATAAACCCAACACATCGCTCTCGATCTGCAAAATGCTGGTTGTGCCGTCTACCCGATACATGGGCGAGTCGGCCATGACGATTTCAGGCCGGACGGTTGCCTGCACGCCATCTCCGTGGCGGACTGCCGAACAGACCAGCTTCCAGCGCCCACCCTGTTCTTTGGCCGATGCAATCATCTCAGGAGAGATATCCCGGATACCCTGGCGGTCCACCTGGGCCGGTTTGAGCGGCACGCCCATCAATACCGTTGCCAGGGCAGAGATCTTCACTGCCGCGTCCCACCCATCCACATCCCCGCTGGGGTCCGTTTCGGCAATCCCGATCGACTGTGCATAAGCTACTGCCTGATCAAAGCTTGCGCCATTTTCCATGCGGGTCAGCATCAGATTGGTGGTTGAGTTTAATACCCCGTGCAGGCTGCTCACCCGCGCCCCGGGCAGCGTCTCCCGGTATAAGGCAAATACCGGAGCGCCATCCATCACCGTCGATTCAAAATAAAAGCGCACTCCATGAGCCCGGGCCAGCTCGGTTAATTCCTGGTAGGCATGCACCACAGGGCCTTTATTGGCCGTGATGGCATGCATCCCACCTTCCAGGGCCGCGCGCAGATGATCAATCGCCGGCTGCCCGCTGGCATAATTGACCGGTGAATTCTCAAACAACACATCAGCCCCGCATTGGCGGATGAACTCAAAGGCATCGGCCGGTTTGGCCTGGGTAGAAAGAGCATCGAGCGAGCCACCATTCGCCATGAGATCCAGCGCCTGGGTGAGGTCGATCCCCTTCGGGTTGATGGCCGTACCGTGCCGTCCAGTGGCAATGCCGGTAACGCTGAATGAGATACCGTATATACTATTTAGATCGGCTTCCTTCTGCAGCAGCAGGCGCACCAGGGCCTGTCCAACATTACCAAATCCTAAAAGGGCTAATTTGAAATGGGGCATTTCATCCTCCTAAAGCTGGGGCCAGGGATAAGGCCTGCGGTAGGGGTCTGGTGGTGGGAATACAGCCTGGTTTACCAAGAGTTCAGCCCTGGTTCGCAATGCTTTGATCTCACCCTTGCTCAGATATGGTTTTAAAGATTGGGCCAGTGCCGACTCACCTTCTGCCGTATCGACCAGTCTGGTGTGGAACTCAGCCAGACCGGAGCACAGAACATCCGGCAGGGGCTCACCTGTAAAATCCCAGATCACGGTGCGCAGCTTATCCTCGACGTGAAAACACACGCCGTGATCGATCAACCACAGATGCCCATCCGGGTCCACCAGCACATGGCTGCCTTTACGGTCGGCGTTATTGATCAGCAGATCAAAAACTGCCACGCGGCGTAAACGCTGGCGGTCTTCCTCGTTAAAAGTGAAATAGTGATATTCCGGATCATGCTCAATATATAGCTGCACAGAGCCAGGTCCGATAGGGGCCTGCTTGCGGTACACCGTCGGTGGGACAAGCCGCCAACCCAGCGCTTCACTGACCAGATAGGCCGCCACTTCGCGGCGCGCCAGGGAGGCAGGAGGAAAATCCCATAAGGGGCGCTCGCCGCGGGTAGGTTTATACACGGCCTGAACCGTCTGCTCTGCCTGGGTTATCTGGGTTAAAAACGTGTAATTTGACCCCCACAGGAATTCGCCCCGGATCTCCATTTCACCCTGAAGTAATAATTCCAGGCTGGCTGTATCGTCGTTGTGCGCGGGCATCGGGTTCGAGCTCATTCAATCTGTTACCGGTAAGTGCAAACGCAACCGACCATTGTGATCGGTTGGATTAATGCTTGTGGCCGTTGCGTTTGGGGCAGAAATGCCCGGCAGGGTCCATCGGCTGGCCGCACTGCGGGCACAGCGGGCGACCTTGAGCGGCTACTTCGATTCCCCAGCGACACATGGCGCGCAATTGAGAGCGCGTGCACCAGTAGCGTACCACACTGGCCTCCTCCGCTTCGCTTCCTTCTGCCAACAGCTCGTGCGCCACCAGGACCACCAGGTCTTGATCAATATCATAGCCTAAGCCAATTTCACCCACCCGGAAAAGTGGGTCAACTGGGGGTTGGATATGCATCTTCTCCTCATCATAATCAGCGCTGGCTTCAGATAAGTCGGGATATTTTTCCGCAACCTCAACCAGAAACTGCTCCAGCCCGATCGCCAGTGATTGAATCTGAACCTTTTCAATAATTAGCGTAACCGTGCGCTCTTCTTGCCACCCCTGAATGTAAAAAACCCGTTTTCCGGGCTGGCCGATTGCATCGGTGGTGATGTGGGTTACCGGTCTCAGTTCAATATCCAATGGCGCCATTCTCGCCTCCCCAGCTCGATCTTGAGCCGTAATTCTTCCAGTCTATGAAGCCAGCCTGTGCTTTTCTCCCATCCTGGCCATCAGGATCTATCTGTGCAGGCAGTCGCGCCTAGTATACCAGAGTCAGGGCTTGGGCAAGCTAAATGCGGGATCATAATTAAGCGTTAACAAACGGCTGGAATCATCCGCGAGCCACAACACACTGATCGAGCCGGGACCAACGCTCAAGCGCTGGAACATATCCAGCGGGAGACCGATATAAAACGCCACTGCCAGCCGGATCGGGTCGGCATGCGAGACCAAAGCCAGGATATCTTTGGCCTCATGCTGGCTGCAGATATATTCCAGTTCACGAACATAGCGCATCTGCAGCTCGGCGAAAGTCTCACCACCCGGGAAACGCATCAACGAGGGCCGGTTTTGCACCACGCGCCAGATCTTCAGGCGGTTCAGCTTTTTCAGGCTCTCCCCCTGCCATTCCCCAAAATCGGTTTCGATCAAACCTGGGCGCGGGATCACCTCGAGGCCTAGAGCCTGCGCCAACGGCGCGGCAGTCTCCATGGTGCGCTCCAGTGGACTGCTGTACACCGCTTTGATGGGTACGTCCGCCAATTTTTCGGCCAGCAAACGCGCCTGCTCCTGGCCTTTTTGATTCAAATGTACGCCTGGCAAGCGTCCTGCCAGGCGGTGTTTCTTCACATAATCGTTCTCACCGTGACGAATCAATAAGATGACCGGCATAATATCCTATGTAGCTTTATGCTTACCCTTGATATCTTTAATGACCTCTTCCGAAAGCTCCGGAAGGGTTTCCGTTTGTGTAATGCCCAGGGCTTCAGCCTGAGCGATACGCCAGCGCTCCAGGCGCGCCTTCACCTGGGCTTCATAGCCTTGCTCGGAAGGTGCATAGAAATAAGTTCCCAACAGTGGACCAGGCAGATATTGCTGGGGCAAATAATGCTCTGGGTCCGTGTGTGGATATTGATATCCTTTCCCATGCCCCAGGGCTTTGGCGTCGCGTGTACCATCCTTAAGATGCTGCGGAACATCCCCAACACCTTCCGCCTCAATCTGCTGGAACGCCTTGAAATACGCCCCGGCAGAGTTCGACTTGGGAGCCGTCGCCAGGTACAGAGTCGCTTCAACCAGCGGATAGATCCCTTCCGGAAGCCCAACATAGTCAAACGCCTGAGCAGCCGCGCTGGCAACCAGCAATCCTAACGGGTCGCCCAGACCGATATCCTCGCCGGCCAGGATGAGCAAGCGACGCAAGATGAAACGTGGGTCTTCCCCGGCATAGAGCATCTTCGCCAGCCAGTACAGCGCCGCATCCGGATCGGAGCCGCGCACCGATTTGATGAATGCCGAGATGGTATCGTAATGGGCATCCCCATCCTTATCGTACAGAACTGCCCGGCGCTGGATTGATTCCTGAGCCACATCCAGTGTCACATGGATTATTGCTCCTTGCCCGGATGCGCTGCTCTCCACAGCCAGCTCGAGGGCATTCAGGGCATTGCGGGCATCCCCTCCCGCCACATTGATTAAGTGCTGCAGGGCGTCTTCATCGATCTCAACCTGGCGCTTGCCATAGCCCCGGTCTGGATCATGCAGCGCAGCGAGTAAGATCCGCCGTACATCTTCATCTTCCAGTGGGCGCATCTGGAAAACGCGCGAACGCGAGACCAGGGCTCCAATCACTTCAAAATATGGGTTTTCGGTGGTCGCCCCAATCAAGATCACGGTGCCGTTTTCCACATGCGGCAGCAGGGCATCCTGCTGGGCGCGGTTCCAGCGGTGGACTTCATCGACAAATAGAATGGTGCGTTTGCCATACAGCTTGCGCCGCTCCAGCGAGCGCTCGATGACTTCGCGCAGCTCGGCTTTGCCGGCCAGGACTGCCGAAAGGGTCTCGAAATGGCTCTTGGTCAGGTTAGCGATCACCATCGCCAGGGTAGTCTTACCTGTACCCGGCGGTCCCCACAAGAGAATCGAGGAAAACAGCCGGTCCGCCTCGATTGCCCGGCGCAGCAGCTTGCCCTGCCCGACGATGTGCTCCTGCCCGATAAATTCATCCAGGGTACGCGGGCGCATGCGCGCCGCCAGGGGCGCTTCGGATTTCATGCGCTCGTGCATGGAATGGGTGAAGAGGTCCATCAATCCAGCTCCTCGAAAGGATTGATCACCTGCACGCCGCCGTAGGCCTGCCCATGGCTCAAATCCTCAGACAATAGCTGCTTACAGCCTAAACTTGCCGCGCTTTGCACCACCTGTGCGTCCCAAAAGGAAAGCTGGAGGTCGCGCTGCAAGTCAATTGCTTGCAGCAAATCGCTGGTTGCAGGCGCATGCAGCCTCCACTGCGCCAAATCGGCGACAATTTGCCGAGCGGTTTGATGATTCAGCGGCGTGGCGAGTTTGCGGGTCACCGTCCCAAAGAACTCTTGCAGCACCTGGATACTGAGGCAGCCGTTCTCATTTTCCCAACAGCTTTCCATCAGTTGTACGGCCAGCTCGTGTTTCTGCCCGGCGGAACGGTCATAGGCATAAACCAGGATATTGGTATCCAGGAAATACTGCATCTGTGGATCAACGTTCATGCAATTCTTCTCGCTTCCAGGATACTTGCCCCTGTGTACCCAGGTCAAAACCGCGTTTCAAGAAGGTTAAATTACGTTGGCGCGCCTGCTCATAGGCTTCCTGGTGAGCGACAAGATCAACCAACGTTTGGGTCAGCAAACCAGACAGCGAGGTATTTTTTTGCACAGCCAGGATCTTAGCCTTGCGCAAGACTTTCTTGGGAATTGCCAGGGTCACGTTTTGGGTAGGCTCCATCATTTCCTCCAACTCAAACCTTTCACGCAAACAAGTATATCACGTATACACGTGAATATCAAATCTACAGATATATCCTTAGCAACCCGGAATTGGATCACAAAATTAGGATCAATTCCTTCTTGGATTTTCCGAACAGTTCTTAACCAGAATTGTTTCCTGGGTTTAATGTCCCTTTTTACGCATATTTCCGTTTAACCATTAGAATGCATTCAATCTCCAATGCCGACGGCGAAAGGATTGGGATATTGGAAGGAATTACTACACAGATGCAGCCGAATGCTGTCCGTAGAAATCTCTCCGCACTTGCCAACGAAGCGAAGGCCAACCCTTCAGCCTTTGCAGAGCTGTACAACTATTACGTTCAACCGGTGTACCGGTACCTGCGCAGCCACGTCCACACCATCCATGAGGCAGAAGACTTAACCTCGCAAACGTTTATTGCTGCTTACGAAAACCTGCCGCGCTATCGAGAAAGAGGTCATTTCTCCGCCTGGCTGTTCCGGATCGCCCGCAGCAAGCTGATGGATCATTATCGCAAGAGCGTTTCAGACACATCCCTGGATGCTGTCGAGAATCGAGCGGGATCAGACGATGCCCTGGACTTGATTTCTCAGCGTGATGAGATCAAGAATCTAACTGCTCTGGTCCAGAGACTGGACGATCACGAACAAGACCTGATACGGTTGCGCTATGTGGCGGATCTTTCGTTTGTCGAGATCGCCGAGATCCTGGGAAAACGCGAAGATGCGGTCAAGAAATCACTATATCGATTGCTGGCAGTCTTACGAAGCCAGATGGAGTAAATCATGATGAACACCCAACCAACAGATGAATTTGAAGAGTTGATCCGTAAAGCGGTTCACGAATCCGATGCTCGCCCCGAGTTTGTTAACCATTTGCGTAGCGAATTATCCAGGATGCCTGTCCGGCCGAAACCTCGCCTGGTGTTCAAACCTGCCTGGGCGGTAGGAATTGCTCTTGCCGTTCTGGTCATCACAGCCAGCCTGCCAGGAGTCGCCAGTGCTTTCAAACAGTTGCTTAGTTTTATCCCCGGAATCGGCCTGGTAGAACACACTGACCAACTTCGCATCCTCCAAACCCCTGTATCAGTCACGCGGGATGGGATTTCCATCACCGTCGAACAGGTTGTTGTAGATGGTGACAACGTCGAATTAGCCTATTCGGTCAGCGGACTTGCCTCGAATCTCCTGCAGCTATCCTCAAAGCAAGGTGGACAAATCAATTCGGTGTGCAGTGGTCAAGACATGTACCCGAACCTTCTATTACAAGACGGCGCGCTGCTTGTCTCTGACCCCATGCCGCTGGGCGGAAAATGGCTCTCTGACGGCTACATCGCGGGACACTCTTTCGCCGCATCCATACCCAATAGTGAGACACGGCTTACATTCCAACTCGAATGTCTGCAGGATGTGCGGCGGGGCGCTGCGCCAGAAGATTGGTCGATCCCATTCACGCTTGTAACAGCCCCACAGGGTTATGTTGTTGGAGAGTTTGTTTATGAGGCTGATCAGGAAATCATGAGCCAGTCGACCGAATCCGGGATCAACTTCGCTATCGAAGGTGTTGTCCCCCAAGAAGATGGCGTCCACGTTTTCTTCCGGATCATGACGGATGCTGATCCTTCAACATACCTTGCAATCAGCCCTGGCGCGATGTATGCCATCGACGCCGAAGGAACGAGGATCGATCTGATCAATGTCCTTCCCTGGTCTCCATTCGACACGGTTGATATCTGGGAATACCGCACGGCAATCCTACCAGCGGATGGCCCCATGACTATTATGTTCGAGGACGCCCAGATCCATTATCTCGCCCAGAGTCTCGTCTTTGAGTTCACCCCAGGTGCCGGCGCTCAATTAGGGCAGACCTGGCAGATCAACAAGCAATTTGAGATTGATGGTTATGGGCTTACGGTTGAATCGGCGCGTTTGATCGAGTTGGATGGTCACCCGGGATTTGAGTTCACCATCGCGAGCAACTCCCCGGATATCCTGTTGACCGCTGAATTGATGGACATGACTTCCTTTGAGATGTGGTCAACAACTGGCAACCCACAGCCGGCGCAATCGATCACGACAGGCTTTGTGTACAAGTCGGATATCCCCGAGACCATCCGGGTGACTTTCAACACAATCGCCATCCAGATCGAAGGCACCTGGCAGACCAGTTGGGCTCCGCCTGCACCGTAGTCAAGGACGACAGTTAGATATATTTTGCAGGGCAATTCCCAGGAATTGCCCTGCAACCATAAAAGCGAGTGTCGCATGAATAGAATTTATTATGCGTTCAGATTAGTGCTTCTTCTCATGTCTATCAGTGCATGTTCTTCCTTTTCAACTCCCACTGTGGAAGTAAGCGCACCTCATACCCCTGTTGTGAATTTGCCAGCGACGGCTACTGCTACACTTGAAACACCCCCACCTGCTCCATCCACGACGCCAACGCCCATTCTGACCGCAACACCCTCTCCGTCTCCCGCGCCCAGCTATATCGCAGTCCCCACGCATGCCGATGTGCCCATACTGCCAGTCTTTTCTTCCCCCAGTATCCGAGTGCTGGAACAGCCCGTTGCAGTCGTACGTGACGGAATCACCATGGCCATAGAACAAGTGGTGATCTATCCCGAGCGCATCGAGCTGGTCTATACCATTAGAGATATTCCTCAATCTGCCCTGCATGATCCAATGAAAGATGACTTGAGTCTCAGCTGCGGCGGGCCAGAGAGCTATGCTAATCTTCGATTACCCGATGGGACCATCATCTATTCAGAGAATTATCTGCTGGATGGAAAAACCTTTGATATGTTCGAACCTTATTCCTGGGGATACATCATCCATCTCTACCAGGCCTCCATACCCCAGGATGTTAGCGAAATCACCTTTGTCCTGGAGTGTATTGGGGTTGTCAAGTTGAATCAGGGACTCGAAAATTGGGAAATCCTCGTGCGGATCGTGCCAGGAGGATAAAAGATGCGATCCAGGTTTAGGGGATGAATGAACGCTGCCAGAATAGGTTTGGTACGCATGCGCAACTTAATCGAAAAGTTCACCATAAAGGCGCGAGCCCCCAGATGTACTGCAATCTAAACATCTGATGCACTCCACCAATACATTACCTGGTTGACATCAACCGACTATTCCGATCCCTGGCGGCTGCCCAATCCCCATAAATCCAGGTACCCAATCTCCCAGCAGGATTATAATTAACCCTCATGAGCAACCCTCCAGCGCTGAATTTAACCCGCTTTGCCTGGCTCTCAATTGGCGCAGCAGTTCTGACCATCGCCCTCAAAATGGGCGCTTATTGGCTAACAAACTCGGTCAGTTTGCTTTCAGATGCGCTCGAATCGCTGGTCAACCTGGTGACAGCCATCATAGCCCTGATCGCTTTAACCATCGCCAGCCGTCCGGCTGATGATGAATTCACCTTTGGCTACTCAAAAATCGAGTTCTTTTCCAGTGGCTTTGAAGGCGGCATGATCTTGATCGCCGCCGGAAGCATTGTCGCCACCGCTATCCCACGCCTGATCGCCCCGCAACCGATTGAGCAGGTGGGGTTGGGGCTGATCGTTTCGGCTGTCGCCTCGTTGATTAACCTGGCGGTGTCACGCGTCCTGACCACCGCCGGAAAACGTTATGATTCAATCACCCTGCAAGCTGATGCCCACCATTTGATGACCGATGTGATCACGACTGCAGGGGTTCTGGTGGGAGTTGGATTGGTCTCTGTGAGCGGCTGGGAACGCCTGGACCCCCTGATCGCCATTCTGGTGGCAGCCAACATTCTACGCACAGGCTTTGGTTTGATCCGTCAGGCTGGTCAGGGTCTGATGGATAAGTCGCTGCCCGCCGATGACATCCAGGCGATCCAGGAGATTTTTCGAGAGTATGACCAGCAGGGCATCAAATTCCACGCCTTGCGCACCCGATCCGCGGCCGCCCGCAGATTCATCTCGATGCACATCCTGGTGCCCGGAGAATGGAGTGTGCAGCGCGCTCACCATTTAGCTGAACAGGTCGAAGGGCAGATACGCCGACGCTTCCCTAAGATCGTGGTATTCACGCATGTTGAGCCGCTCGAAGATCCCAACAGCTGGGCTGACAGCAATCTGGATCGCGATTAAGCAAATGCGTGAGCGCATTTAGAAATGCGATGATCCAGGCTGCCCATATAACTTAATCCCCATCGTGTAAAGTCGCAAGCCTCAAGTGCGTTACGCACCACACACTCCCATCCAACCCGAATTATGTATAATGATCGCATGGAAAGCGAAAACGATAATCTCGCTACCTGGCTTGCACGAGCTGCGGTGGGAATTGTATTTGCGGTTAATATTTGGTGCGCCTTATCCTTTATTCTCCATCCCCAGGCCTACTCCGGGAATTTCGAGCTCACTGGCCTCACCGGAGAAATCGTTGTGCAAAGCTTCGGCATACTGTTCCTGATGTGGAATGCTACCTATCCACCCGTCATACTCCGGCCCAATGCTCACCGAACACTGTTTAGCATTATCCTGGTCCAGCAGTGCATCGGACTGGCTGGCGAGACCTGGTTATTGTTCAAATTACCTGCCGGTTATCCCGTACTTTATTCAACCGGCTTAAGATTTGCAATATTTGATGGACTGGGGTTGGTAATGATGGGAGCATCATTTATTTACCTGATGGCATCTGCTCGATTAAACACTCGTGAAGGTTCCTAACAATGAGCAACCGCACTGAATAACCTGTAGATTATGCTTGAGCTCACCCGCCAACAGGTCCTTGCTTTCCGCCTGAGCCGGCAATTTCTGTCGGAGCGAGCCGCGCCCGAGCAGCTCTTACAGGTAGCCAGCCCGGGCATTCAGAACACGCCTCCCGGTTCGGCGCTATTAGCCATCGGAGCACGCCTGGACAACTTTACCTCCGCGGAGCTTAGCCAGGCGCTACACCAGCGTAAGAATCTGATCCAGCTCTGGAGCCTGCGCAGCGCCCCATACATTTTCCCGGTCAGCAGCGCGCCGACCTTTACGATCGGTCTGCTGCCTGATGATGAGACTTCAGCCCTGCATTTTATGCGCGGAGCAACCGCACATCTTAACCGGTTCAATCTGAGTGCAACAAAAGCCATCGAGCTGACGGTCGACGCCCTGCAAGAAGTCCTGGCAGATGGCTCAGAACTGACCAAAGATGAGTTAGGGGTTCGCCTGGCGGAGAGGGTCGCCCAATCTCTACCTCTTAACCGGCGCCAGCAGTGGGACGAACCCGATGGACTCAGGGAAAATACATATGGACAGAGTATTGTCCGCTATGCACTGAGTGTTGTGTCCTTGCTCGGAATCATATGCTTTGGGCAGCAACACGGAACGCGTGCAGCGCGCTTTACTCTGACCGAAAATTGGCTTGGCGCATCTTTGCCCAAAACAGATAGAGTCCTTGCCAGAGCCGATCTGGTGCGCCATTATTTGCGTTATTTTGGACCCGGTGAACTGCAAGGTTTTATCACCTGGTCAGGCGTCTCCCCGGAGTATGCCAAAACCTCCTGGTCGTATATCGCCGATGAATTAGTCTCCATATTTGTTCACAGGCGCAAGCGCTGGCTGCTGGCCAGTGACCTGGATTTCATCCAGGATGCGCCAATGCCTGGAGGGGTGCGCTTGCTTCCTCCCCACGACCCGTATCTCTCCACACCCGACAAGATCTTGCTGGAACCTGACAAGGCTCTCCACCAGCGCATCTGGCGCAGGGTTGGCAGTCCGGGTGTGGTGCTGATCGATGGGGAAATCTCTGGAGTCTGGCACCCCCAAAAACGAGCCGGCACCCTTTCACTACAGATTGAATTATTTACGTCAATCGATAAGGTCGTGCGAGAGCAGATTCAAGAAGCAGCCGAGCAGATCGCGCTTCTTCGCCAGGCCAGGCTGCTCTCCGTCAATTACAACATTTTTGATGGCATTGATGAATTAGTCGATTAAAGCCACATTCATCCTCCCCTATCCATCACGTTCGCTTGGGTTACAATAATTCATATACAAAATTAATCAAGAATAATATCCTACAAACCTGAGTACATATTACCCGCTCCACAATCAGGACCATAAAGTAAAATACATGTTTGTGAATTCATATACAATATGAACTTTCATTAAACTAAATTTACCGGCCAGCCGGAGCATTGTTTAACGGAGAAAACCAATGGAAAAACCCGTCCTTCCAAATTTCGACCCAGCGCATGATGTCTTACATTACGAAAGTCAGGCACTCGATGCTATTTTCACCCCCAAGAACGTAGCTGTGATCGGCGCTACAGAAAACCCAGGCTCGGTTGGGCGCACCCTGTTGTGGAATCTGATCAGCAGCCCCTTCGGTGGAGCGGTGTTCCCGGTCAACCCCAAGCGCGCCAGCGTGCTTGGAATCAAAGCCTACCCAAGCGTTTCTGATATATCCGAAGCAATCGACCTGGCGGTGATCACGACACCTGCCAAAACCGTGCCCGGGATTATCAAGGAATGCGTTGAGCGTGATATCAAAGGCGCCATCATCATCTCTGCTGGCTTCAAGGAAACTGGCCCCGATGGTGTGGAGCTGGAACGCCAGATCATGGAGCATGCTCGCAAGGGCAATATGCGCATCATCGGACCAAACTGCCTGGGGGTGATGAATCCAGTCAATGGTCTGAATGCCACCTTTGCCACCCGCATCGCCCGTCCTGGCAATGTCGGCTTTATCAGCCAATCCGGCGCCCTGTGCACCGCGGTTCTGGATTGGAGCCTGCAGAACAACGTTGGCTTTAGCTCTTTCGTGTCGATAGGCTCGATGCTGGATGTGGGCTGGGGAGATTTGATTTATTACCTCGGCGATGATCCGCAAACCAAGAGCATCGTCATTTACATGGAAACCATCGGTGATGCGCGCGCTTTCATGTCAGCAGCCCGTGAAGTGGCCCTCACCAAGCCGATTATCGTCATAAAACCAGGGCGTACCGCTGGAGCAGCCAAGGCTGCCGCCTCCCACACAGGTTCGTTAACTGGCTCTGATGAAGTGCTGGAAGTGGCTTTCCGTCGTTCTGGCGCCTTGCGAGTGAATACGATTGCTGAATTATTCTATCTGGCAGACATGCTCTCCAAACAGCCCCGCCCCCAGGGCAACCGGCTCACCATCGTAACCAACGCCGGTGGCCCAGCCGTTCTGGCAACAGACGCACTGATCACCAACGGCGGGCAGCTTGCTGAGCTATCTGAAGAATCCATGCAGGCTTATAACGAGTTACTGCCGGCAGCCTGGAGCCATAACAACCCGGTGGACATCCTGGGAGATGCCAGCCCAGAGCGTTACGCCGCCGCTCTGGAGATCGCTGCGAAAGATCCGAACAGCGATGGGCTGCTGGTCATCCTGACCCCGCAGGCGATGACTGACCCGACCGCCACAGCCGAGAAGCTGGTGCCGCATGCCCATAATCTTGGCAAGCCTCTCCTGGCAAGCTGGATGGGCGGCGCGGACGTAGAAAAAGGGGATATGATCCTGAACCAGGCCAATATCCCGACCTTCACTTATCCAGATGCCGCGGCGAGCTTGTTCGACTATATGGCCCACTATGCCACCTTCCTGCGTTTGCTTTACGAGACCCCCATGCTGCCATCCGGCGACGCCGAACCCAAGCGCGACTATGCAGCGGAGATCATCCAGCACGCACGCCAGACGGGGCGAACCATCCTGACCGAATATGAATCCAAACAGCTCTTAAGCGCCTATGGCATCCCGACGGTTGAAACCCGGATTGCCCATTCGGCAGACGAAGCTGTTCAAATTGCCAATGAAATCGGATACCCCATCGTCGTCAAACTGCACTCCGAGACCATCACGCACAAGACCGATGTTGGTGGCGTAAAGCTGAACCTGAACGACGCCGCTGCAGTACAGGCTGCCTATGAGAGCATCTCAACCGCAGTAAGCGAAAAAGCCAGCCCCGAAGACTTCCTGGGAGTCACCGTGCAACCCATGCTGCCGCTGGATGGCTACGAGCTGATCCTGGGGAGCAGCATTGACCCCCAATTTGGTCCGGTGTTGTTATTTGGCATGGGTGGTACACTGGTCGAAGTTTTCAAAGATCGCGCCCTCGCCTTACCACCCCTGAACACCACCCTGGCCCGCCGCATGATGGAGCGCACCACCATTTACAAAGCTTTGAAAGGTGTGCGTGGGCGCAAATCTGTCGATCTAGAAGCATTGGAGCAGATGCTGGTGCGCTTCAGTCAGTTGATTTCTGAGCAGCACTGGGTCAAGGAACTGGATATCAATCCCTTGCTGGCTTCAGAAGAGCGCCTGCTGGCTCTGGATGCCCGCGTGGTCCTGCATGATGCAAGTGTGACCGAAGACCAATTACCCCAATTGGCAATCCGGCCTTACCCCAGCCAATATGTTGGCTCCTGGACAGCAAAAGATGGCTCACAGTTCACGATCCGCCCCATCCGAGCGGAGGATGAACCAAAGCTGGTTCAATTCCATGAGACGCTTTCCGATCGTTCGGTCTATATGCGCTATCTACACCCCATGTTGTTGAGTGAGCGGGTGGCGCATGAGCGCCTGGCGCGCATCTGCCACGGTGACTATAATCGTGAGATCACCCTGATTGCAGAACAAATCCTCGACCCTGAAACGTGTGAAACCGCCATCTGGGGAGCTGCACGTTTGACGAAACTACATGGCACCAACCAGGCTCGTTTTTCTACCCTGATCAGTGATCAAGCTCAAGGCAAAGGTATCGGGAAAGAGCTGGTTAAGCGCCTGATCGATTTGAGTCGCGGCGAAAAACTTGATCGCATCGAGGCGCTCATCTCGACTGATAACCAGGCCATGCAGAGCCTGTGCCAGAAACTTGGATTTCAGCTCAAGCCATTGCCGGACCAGAATATGGTCATGGCAGAGATGGTACTCTAGAGACTCACCCAGCCAGCATTATAAGGAGTGCGCCTAATCTACTCGGGCGCACTCCTTTTTCAATAAGCCAGGAGTTACTTGGTTGCGGGGAAAAAAGCTATAGTTCAGCTTTGCGGGCGGTGCAAATAGCGCGGACGAGTCATGTTCTCCGGCAGAAGCAGCTCGTCCAGTTCTTCTTTCGTCAAATAGCCTTTTTCGAGCACAATTTCCACCACTGATCTACGGCTTAGCAAAGCGATATTGGCAATCTCAGTAGCACGCTCGTAACCAATCACCGGGTTCAAAGCCGTCACCAGCCCAATGCTGTTCTCGACCATCCACCGGCACACATCCCGGTTAGCAGTGATCCCATCGATACAGCGCTCCGCCAGCGTACAACAGGCGCGGCCTAACATATCAATGGAGCGGAAGAGATTAAAGGCGATCACCGGTTCCATGACATTCAACTCGAGCTGACCAGCTTCGGCAGCCATGGTCACCGTGACATCGTTGCCAATCACCTCAAACGCCACCTGATTGACCACTTCGGGGATGATTGGGTTCACCTTGCCTGGCATAATCGAAGAACCCGGCGCCATACGAGGCAAGTTTATCTCATTCAACCCGGCGCGCGGCCCAGATGAGAGCAAGCGCAAGTCATTACAAATCTTGGAGAGCTTCACCGCCACCCGCTTCAACACTCCCGAGAGCTGCACATACGCCCCGGTGTCCTGAGTTGCTTCAACCAGGTCACTGGACAGGACTACCGGCACGCCGCTGATCTCACGCAGATATCGCGTTACCAGCTCGGCATATTCGGGATGGGCATTCAAACCCGTCCCTATTGCAGTAGCCCCCATATTAATTTCATGGATCAAAGATTGCGCTTCTCGTACGCGCTGGCGATCCTCTCCAACCATGGTGGCATAAGCGCTAAACTCCTGTCCGAGGGTCATCGGCACTGCATCCTGTAATTGAGTACGACCCATCTTAATTACATCGGAAAATTCCAGCGCTTTTGCTGCTAAGGATTGCTGCAGGGTAGCCATATCGCTTTCCAGGATATCCAGTTTGCGGCTCAAAGTCACCCGCAAAGCTGTCGGGTATACGTCATTGGTGGACTGCGAACAATTTACATGATTCAACGGATGGACAACATCGTACCTGCCCTTATCCAGACCCAGGTATTCCAAGGCCAAATTGGCAATCACTTCGTTGGCATTCATATTGGTGGAGGTGCCAGCCCCACCCTGGATCACATCCACAACAAACTCTTCATGGCAGCGTCCAGCCATGATCCTGTCGCATCCCCAGGCAATCGCCTGGGTGGTCTCAGGAGCCAACAGCTCTAAATCACGGTTTGCCAGGGCTGCAGCTTTCTTAATAAATGCCAATGAATGGATCAGTTCAGGGTAATGGGAGATTGGAATACCCGTTATCCGGAAATTTTCCATTGCTCTGAGGGTCTGGATTCCGTAGTAACGCTGGGCAGGGACTTCCAATTCGCCAAGCAGGTCATGTTCTAGCCGGGTCGTTTTCATAATGACCGTGTCTCTTCTCCTTTACCCTTTAAGTACATCCATTATGGCTCACAAGCGCATGAACCTGTCCAGACCACGTTCCTTATTGATACAACCTGCGCAATAAGCCTGGCAGCTCCTGCAGCGTGGCAATGCGCGCGTCTGGCTGGATGGTCTCAGCGTATTCATGGTTGCCAGGCGAATCGGCACGCCGGGTTATCCAGATGCTGAACAATCCTGCATTGTGCGCTCCCAGAATATCCGCCCCTAACGTATCTCCTACCATCGCTGCGCGCTGTGGGGGGACTCCCCAGTATTCCAGGGCGTGGTGAAAGATGCGTGGATTTGGCTTGCGGATACCCAGGTCTGCTGATACCAGGATCACATCAAAATAAAGGCGCAAACCTGCCTGATCGACCAACGCCTGCACGTCCGGTCCATCTCCAGCATTTGAAATCAAACCCAGGCGATAGCCGTCCTTTTGCAATTCTTGCAAGGTCGCCTGTGTGTCATGCTCCGTCTCCCAATACTGTTGGGTGACGCCGTAAATCGCATCTACTGCCTGGCGGAGCAGGGTTTCATCCACTTCTGGGTAACCAAATTCAGCCAGCGTCAGGCGTAAAATGTATTGGGTGGTATATTCAATAAACTCCATCTCGCGCTCACGCCGGTAGGCTTCCATCTGCGCTTGAAAGCGTGCCAAAAAAGCTTCGCGTTCCAGCTTAATACCGTTCGCATCCAGAGTGGTATAGCAATCCGCATATCCTGCCGCCAGCACCTGGGCGAAATCCGCGTTGAAATAAATTAACGTCGAACCCAGATCAAACAGTATTACATCAAAAGGTCGTTTCAAGACTTCTCACCAGACTAGCAGTTGTATTTCCAGACCCGGTCTAATAACCCCGACCAGTATCGTACTGATTGAATAGGGGTAAACCGGACACATAGCGTTGCAGGTTTTCGGCAAACAAGGCCGTTGCACGTTCATCATAATAGGGTGTATTCCCAGAAATATGCGGGGTCAGAATTGCATTGGACAGGCGCCAGAGCGGGCTGTCTGCCGGCAGGGGTTCTTCAGGATAGACATCCAGTGCAGCGCCAGCGATTTTGCGCTCGCGTAAGACCGGTATCAGCGCACTATGGTCCAGCACTCCACCACGCGAGGTATCAATCAAGTATGCCGTAGGTTTAAGCGCTGCCAGCTCAGTCGCGCCCACCAGGCCCCGTGTTTCGGGGGTTAATGGCACTGTGATGGCGACGAAATCACACTCCTTGAGCATGGAGCGCAATGCCTGAATCGGATAGAGGCGATGCACCAGGTCTCCCTGAGGGTCACCCATTCCTTCTGGAGCATAATCCAGGTCTTCGGGATTCATCGCGTCGCGCTTGGCAGCCAGCACCGTCGCACCAAAAGGCTGCAAAAGGTGAGCGGTCTGCCGCCCAATGCTGCCATAACCGACAATGCCCACCACACTGTCGCGCAGCTCGCGCGGGCTAAAGCGCTCCCAGCGCTCGCGCGGCCATTCTGCAAGGCGCTGCAGGCCAATCAGATCTGGCAAATGGCGGCCCAGAGCCAACATCATACCCACAATGTACTCCGCCACCTGTGAGGCCGCCGCGCCGCTCAAGGTAGTAGCTGTTAATCCAGGTTTAGCCATAATGGGAGCCGTGACTGCATGATCGATACCCGCCCAGTGAAACTGGATCCATTTTAGATTTGGCGCCTGCTCGGGCGAAGGCAGCACCCGGTTGGTATACAGCACCTCAATATTTTTCCAGATCTCGGGGTCGATTTCATCTACCTTGCGTGCTTTAACGACCTGAATATGCAGGTCTGGCGATACTTCTTTAAGCTGCTGGATCATTTCATCCGAGAAGGGCAGTGTTACAAGGACTTCAATTTGATCGCTCATTGGTTGTTTTACACTCCTAACCCACGCGGTGTGGGATAAATGTGGGATATGTGGGATAAATTTAGATCAGTCATCTTCCTGTACTGCCAGTCGCGCTTCGCCCAGATAACCCAGTTCTGCCAAAGCAGCTAATACTCTCTCACCCGTACCGTCTTTAACGACGACTGCAGTCGGGCCAAGCAGTTCTCCTAAAAAGCGCGCCGCGCGTGAGGCGCGCAGCTCCAGTAAAATCTCTGGCTTACTCACGCGCAATACGGTCAAACGTTCCAGTCGCGCCTGGCTGCCCTGTTCCTCCCAACGCTCCAGAGCCTTCAAAAGAACTGGCGGCACAGCCACATTTCCACGCCTTAACAAGGCCAACAAATGACTGAGGCGCAAGCCTTGCTGGCGAGCACGCGACAGAGCACCTGGCGTCAGCCGGTAATGGTAAGCCTCTTTGCCGAAACCCTGCCAGTCCGCAAAGCGCGCCACCTGGTAGCGAAAGGCACGCCCCCCCAGGCGAGGTACGCGCAGGCGCCCATCCGAGCGCAGCGTGGATAGGGCTGTCTCCGCAGGCAAATCCGGAGCTTCTCCAGCCAACAAGGCGCTGGCCCAGGCAGTGTGGCGAAAGGCGGTTGCATGACGTGGATGGACGGCTGTGCTATCGGCCGGCATGGCTAAATCAACACAGCCCAGCCAGAACAGTGGACCTGTGATGATGAAACGGATGAGGGCTCCATCCACCTCATCCCAATACTCAAATCCACGTAAATAATCTACGCTGCCTTCCCGACGAATAAACCAGGAATCATAGTCACCTGCCGGACGCTGGTAATCCGGCACCTGCTGGCGTACAGCCTCAACAAAAGCTGGTAAGCTCCACCATTTTCCAGGTGGGATTAGACTGAGAAAACCCAGAACCGCCTGGCGCCCCCGGCGTGGATCATTTTTCCACTCACCCTCGCAAACTATACCTGGAAGCAAATGTAATTCATTTATCTCCAGGCTGCTCATCCAGACCTGAGTTAACTGTGCCAGTGACCGGCCACGCGGGGCTTCAAGGAACTCGCGGGCTGGCTCCGGAATTGGATGATTTTGAGCATCGATCAATCCACTCTCACTCAGCATTGTCCTCAGGACAGTCGGTGTTAATGGGGGTATGGCTGCCAGCTCTGCGCCGGGAAATCCTATATCGCCCACAGCCTCCAGCCCAAGCCCGGCGCGCAGCGCAGCCAACAGAGTAGTGACATGGTCTACAATCCAATCGCTGCTCGCTAATGGCAGCGCCCGTTCGCCTGTGGAAGCGGGTCGGCCAGGAGCTTCCTGTGGGCGAGGCTGGACATCCGGGAGCAGATCCAGCAAATCATCCGGAATATAGGCAAACTCTTCTGGTCCGTTGGGCGTATCAAAAAAAGCTCTTCCCACCAAACCACGGTACCACAACATTTCAGACGCCAGATCAGTATCCAGATAGGGCTGTTCCCGGTCTCGCCGCGCCGCGCCCATCTCGCGCAGGGCGCCATAGCGGCGGGTGAATAACGCCCAGGGCAGGCGTCCCTGCTGTTCCAACAGGTCATTCCATGCCTGAAGCGCGGCTGGCGCCAGCCCATCCAGCACAGCCAGGAGATGTTTACGAGATAATAATACCTGAGTCAACTGCTGCAGGCCGCGCCGTGCATCCGGCGCATGCAACTCTCCCCCCCACAGCCGGGCAATAATTCGTAGATGCCCCAGGTCCTTTCCCTGCAGGCTTTGAACCAGGTCAGGCATAGCTAACTTAATACTGTGATTTCAATTCAGCCACCGGTAATACGATCTGCCCTTCTTGTGGGTCGCCGACCAGCTTGATTTCATCCGGATGCAGCGTCGCCTGCCAGGCAGTATAGGCTGCCACCAGCGCGTCCAGCTCTGGCGCCGAGAAGAGTTGTTCGGTGGGCAGCAGCCCGCGCAGCAGCTTATGACGCGTGATCTCCTCAAAAAAACGCATCGGGTCGGAGACTTTCAGACGCAGATCATGCAGCACCATCTGGCGCTGCAGGCGGCCTTCTAAGGTATATTTCGGGAACGGGATAACCCCCAGCAACGACGCATATGATGCAAACGGGTAGACTTCCAGCATCTGGCAGGCTGCATCAGCATCGGGGTACAAATCATATCCCAGATTCTGTAAACGGCTGAACAAGGTAAAGCTCATCTGCATCCAGTTAGGGGCATTTTCAACCTGACCTGGAATCTGCGGCACGCTCAGGCGATGCTGGCGTAACTCGTATTCTGCCAGCCGAAATTCCACCCACCGCCCAGGGCGAGGCTGTGGGTTCAGGTTCTGGCGAATTTCTGGCCGGGACATAACCCCCTGATTGGGCTGGCGCGGCCCGCATACCGCCACCGCGGCTGCGCGCTGCCCGGCGCAAAAAGCCAGCACATCATCCAGATGTCCCTGGCCAAGCGCCAGGAGGTTTAAGTCTTGATCCAATGCTGCATACACAAATGGCCGTTGTCCGGCAGTTGGATCGATCCCCAGGTATGTGGTCTGCGAAAAGAGCATATCGGCCCCAATGCAATTAAAAGTGATACGTTTGAAAAAGCCCGCTACCGGGCGCACACTCAGTTTAGCTCAAAATCTGTCAGGCTGCAACAGCAAAATGGTGAGCAGTGTCACCTTTGGAAGCATACACCTGTCTTTGACTGCAAGTGCAGGCTGGGCTATACTATACATGTCCTACCTTTACTCTATCCACCTTTCCATTCAGGAGGCGATGCAAATGACCGAAACGTTCAAGCTGACTTATGCCACCATGTTCAATCCACCGGAAGAGCTGCATTTGCGCTTCGATGATGCGCTGGCTGCACTGAAAGCCAAATTCGGCCAGGAATACGGAATGCTCATCGGCGGAAAAGAAGTGTATGCGGTAGAAAAATTTGAGGACCGCTCGCCCGCCAATACTGATATCGTGCTGGGTGTATTCCAAAAAGGGACTGCTGCTGATGCACAGGCAGCTCTGGCAGCCGCCCGTAAAGCTTTCCCCTCGTGGAGCAAAATGAAGTGGCAGGATCGGGTTGCCCTGATCCGCAAAGCAGCCGATGAAATCGACCGGCGGATTTATGAAATCGGCGCCGCGATGGCCATGGAAGTCGGCAAAAATCGCATGGAAGCGCTGGGGGACGTCGCTGAAACAGCCGATCTGATCCGTTACGCGTGTTATCAGATGGAAAAGAATGACGGCTACGTCGTAGAGATGGGCCGCGACCCCCTGGTGGGTTACAAGTCCACCAACGTATCCATCCTGCGCCCCTACGGCGTCTGGCTGGTGATCAGCCCGTTCAACTTCCCGGGCGCGCTGACCGGCGGCCCGACCGGATCAGCGCTCGTCGCCGGCAATACAGTGGTCATGAAACCTGCTACCGACACCCCCTGGACCGTGCGCTTGCTGGCCGAATGTTTCCGAGATGCCGGATTACCAGAAGGCGTGTTGAATTATGTAACTGGTCCTGGCCGCACCCTGGGACAGGCTTTGATTGATAGCCCTGAAGTTGATGGCGTCACCTTCACAGGCTCGTTCGATGTGGGGATGGGCATCTTCCGCGACTTTGCCAATGGCAACTATGTACGCCCGACTATCCTGGAATTGGGCGGCAAAAACCCGGCCATAGTCTCGCGCAGTGCCGATCTCGAGCGCGCCGCGATTGGGATCGTACGATCAGCCTTTGGTTTGCAAGGCCAAAAATGCTCAGCCTGCTCGCGCGTGTTTATCGAGGATGCAGTCTATGACGCCCTGGTGCCAAAATTGGTCGAGCTGACCAATAAGCTTACCATTGGCGACCCAACCGATCGAGCGGTCTATCTGGGACCCGTGGTCAATAAGAGTTCTTACCAGGACTATCAGGATTTCACTGAAGAGATCTCGCAGGCGGGAAAATTCCTCACCGGCGGCAAGATCTTGACCGAAGGTGCGTACGCCAAGGGCTATTTCTGCCCGCCCACCCTGGTGGCAGACCTGCCGCTTTCACACCGCCTGTGGAAGCACGAAATGTTCCTGCCTATCACCACCCTGGCCCGGGTGAGCAGCCTGGAAGAAGCTATGCGCTATGCCAACGATGTAAATTACGGCCTTACAGCCGGCTTCTTTGGCAGTAAAGAAGAAGTAGAATGGTTCTTTGATAAGATTGAAGCCGGGGTTAACTACGCCAATCGTCCACAAGGCGCTACCACCGGCGCCTGGCCGGGATTCCAACCCTTCGGTGGGTGGAAAGGCTCGGGGTCTTCCGGAAAGAATGGCGGCGGGCATTACTACCTGCCCCTGTACATGCACGAACAGATCCGGACTCTGGTCGAATAACCAACGAATAACCTGCGCTGGCTGAGAAATTAGCCAGCGCAGGTTACCTAAACCAACCCTTTTCCGGTCCTATAATCTGCCAGTGAGCTCCCAAATAGGTCAATTTTTCCTGATGATCGGGCTGATCCTGATGACCATATTTCTGGTCTCCGATCTGGCGCATGCCCCTGCTTTAGAGTATTTTTGCTTTGGGGTATTGGTGATCATGCTTGCAATTGCTCTAATCTGGCGCGGTCACGAACCACCGCCGCCAAGCAAGCGTTTTCGCCTGTTCCGCAAACGCGATCCGAAAGAAACCGAAAATCGACTAAAAGACCGGGATAATGTATAACGCGACGCAAAACAAGACAACTGGAATTGCTATGACTGGGAAACTAATCTCTTTACAAGAAGCTGTTGCACAGCATGTTAAAGATAGCGATACGCTTTACCTGGCCGGGTTCACGCATCTGATCCCATTCGCAGCCGGGCATGAGATCATCCGCCAAAAGCGCAAAAACCTGACCCTGGCACGCGCAACACCCGATCTGGTCTATGATCAGATGGTGGCCGCGGGGTGTGCCAGCAAGGTTATCTTTTCGTATATGGGCAATCCTGGGGTAGGCTCGCTGCGTATTGTACGCACCGCCCTGGAAGCTGGCCAACTTGAATGGGAGGAGTATTCCCACTTCGGCATGATCTCACGCCTGCAGGCAGGCGCCACCGGCCTGCCCTTTATGCCCATGAATCCAACCGCAGCCGGAGACCTGGAGCGCAGCAATCCCCTGTACCGCACCGTAACTGATCCTTATTCAGGCCAGCCAGTGGTCGTCGTCCCAGCTTTGAAACCGGATGTGGCAATTGTGCATGTGCAAAGGGCGGACGCCCAGGGCAATGCGCAGATTTGGGGCATTATTGGCGAACAAAAGGAAGCAGCCTTTGCAGCCGAGCGGGTGATCCTGACCGCGGAAGAAATCGTGGATGAAGCTGTGATCCGCTCAGACCCGAACCGCACGCTGGTCCCTGGCATTGTGGTGGATGCTGTCTGTCATGTACCGTATGCGGCGCACCCCTCTTATACCCAGGGCTATTATGATCGCGATAACGCATTCTACCTGGAGTGGGACCGCACCAGCGCTTCTCCTGATGCAACCCAGGCCTATCTGGATGAATGGGTTTACGGCGTACCCGACCGCCAGGCATACTGGGAGAAATTAGGCCCAGAAGTACACGCCCGCCTGCAAGTAGCCAGCCGCCTCAGCCTGCCTGCCGATTATGGCGAGTATTAAGTCCACCTGGAAAGCGTGATCAAAAATTATGCAACCAACACAAGCATATTCTTCTTCAGAATTAATGACCATCAATGCCGCCCGGCTGCTGCGAGACGGTGACGTTGTTTTTGTAGGTGTAGGTCTGCCCAACCTGGCCTGCAATCTGGCACGCCACACACACGCACCCAACCTGATGATGATCTACGAAGCCGGCGTAATTGGCGCCCAGCCAGCACGCCTGCCGCTCTCCATCGGCGACCCGACCCTGGTCAGTGGAGCGTTGGCAGTCTGCTCCATGTACGACATCTTTGCCTTCTACCTGCAGCGCGGCAACGTAGACGTGGGCTTCCTGGGTGGGGCCCAGATCGACCGCTTTGGCAATATTAACGCCACAGTGATCGGCGATTACGATCATCCCAAAGTGCGCCTGCCTGGCTCAGGTGGCTCGATGGAAATTGCCGCCTGGGCAAACCGCTGTTATATTCTCACCCCACACCAAAAACGGCGCTTCCCTGAAAAAGTGGATTTCCGTACTTCGGCTGGATTCTTGAACGGTAAAGCCGAGCGTGACGCTGCTCAATTGCGCGGGCGCGGGCCACAGGCTGTGGTCACCGACCTGGGCATCCTGGAACCGGATGAGACCGGTGAATTAGTACTGACGGCCCTGCACCCTGGCAAAACCCTGACCCAGGCTCAGGAAAGTACCGGCTGGGCGCTGCGCAGTGCACCCGAGATCAGGCTCACCGAGCCGCCTTCTGCGGAGGAACTGCACATTCTGCGCACAGAACTGGACCCGACTGGGATTTATCTGAAGAGCAGTGGCTGATCCCCTGGCTTTCTTCCTGGCTTTGCTGCCTATTGCGCTGATCCTGATCCTGATGGTAGGTCTGCGCTGGGGAGCAGCCCGCGCCGGCGGCGCGGGTTATTTGAGCGCGCTGCTGATCGGTATGATCAGCTTCGGTGCCGGACCCCAATTGCTCGCCTACGCACATGCCCGTGCGCTGCTGCTGTCGATTGATGTGCTGCTGATCATCTGGGCAGCCTTCCTGCTTTACCGGGTAGCCGACGAAGCCGGCGCCATCCGCACTATCGGCGAAGCCTTACCCCACCTGACTGCTGATCGCGGCATGCAAGCGCTGGTGATCGGCTGGGTATTCGCTTCTTTTCTGCAAGGTGTGGGTGGTTTCGGGGTGCCTGTAGCGGTCATCTCCCCCATCCTGGTAGGGCTGGGCTTCACCCCTCTGAGCGCGGTGATTATTCCCTCCATCGGTCATGGGTGGGCGGTCACCTTCGGCTCATTGGGGTCGTCTTTCCAGGCGCTGCTGGCAGCTACCGGTTTGCCCAGCGAATTGCTGGCTGGTCCCTCAGCGCTCTTCCTGGGGATATCCGGACTGCTGGTCGGCTTTATGGTTGCCCATGCAGCGCAGGGATGGGGTGCTGTTCGCAGGTTGTTTGTCCCTGTCCTGTTATTAGGTAGTGGCATGGGCCTGGCTCAATATTTTGGTGCGATTGCGGGCCTGTGGAATATATCCGCCTTCCTGGGCGGGCTGGCGGGATTATTGATCGCTATTCCGCTGGCGTATCGCAACCGGGACAACCATACCGAGCATGCCTCACCCGCACCAACCCGAGGCCTGGAACAACGCAAACTGCTCATAGCGCTGTCTGGATATGCCGGGCTGATCCTGATCACATTGGCCATCCAGCTCATCCCCAGCCTGCATGATTGGTTGGGACAGGTGCGCATCCAGGTGCAATTCCCGTCCGTAAGCACAAGCCTGGGCTTTACAACCCCTTCCGGAGCAGGCCGTGCAATCCCGGTCTTCCGCCATGCCGGATCAATCCTGTTGTATGCATCAATACTGGCCTATGGAATTTACCACCGCGCCGGGCTCTACCCGTCCAACGCACCTCGCCGTATCCTGCAAGGCACACTCCGGCGTGTGCTGTCCCCTTCGGTGAGTATTGCATCGATGGTCAGTATGGCTGTTATCATGGAAAATTCCGGCATGACCGACACGCTGGCGCGCGGCCTGGCTGAAAGCACCGGAGCCCTGTTTCCCCTGGTAGCGCCCTGGATCGGCGCGCTGGGAGCCTTTATGACGGGTAGCAATACCAATTCGAATGTTGTCTTCGGCGCACTGCAATTACGCACAGCCGAACTTACCGGCTATTCGGCAGCCATCATCCTGGCTGCCCAAACTGCAGGAGCAGCCCTGGCATCCGTCATGGCCCCTACCAAAGTGGTTGTGGGTGCCAGCACCGCCGGTATGGCGGGCAAAGAGGGCGATGTGCTGCGCAAGCTGATCCCATATACAGCCCTGCTGGTCTTGCTGATCAGCGCATTGACTGCGCTGGGTATCTGGCTGAATTGAAAAACGAGCAAGTGGGATGTAGCCTATGATGGACTGGCTTAAAAAACATTCGTTTGAAGCCCATGCCCTGGTTTTCTTCCTGATCACCCTGCCTTCCGCCGCACTCTACCTGGCAGCGCGCAGTGGGGCAGAGCCAGTGATCTGGTTGTTGATCTCGATGATTGCTTTCGGGAATATCCTGGTATTATTTTTAAAATAACAGGACTACGAACCATCCCTGTGAGCCGCAGATGAAACTCCTCCAACAATTTCAGGAAATTTACGGTATATCCGCCACGCTGCGCGGGCGCGCCCCTGGCAGAGTGAACCTGCTGGGCGAGCATGTGGATTATAACCAGGGACCGGTACTGCCCGCCGCCATCGACCGCGAGGTACACATAGCCGCAGCGCCTACACAGGATGGATTGATCTCGCTGGTGGCACTCGATCTCCAACAAATCGGAGCGCCTCCGCTGACCTTCCGGGCCTCTGAAGCCGCCGCACGCCTGGATATCCATGGTCAACCGCTCCCCGGCTGGGCGCTTTACCCGGCTGGAGTTGCCTGGGCGCTGCAGAATGCTGGCCTGACGGTGAGCGGTATGCAGGCAGCTTACACCTCCCAGGTACCCATTGGAGCGGGGTTGAGCTCTTCGGCGGCTGTTGAAGTAGGTTTTGCTGCCCTCTGGCGGGCCATGGGCGGTTGGGAGTTGGATGGGATGGCCCTGGCAAGACTCTGCCAGCGCGCCGAAAACGATTATATTGGGGTCAAATGCGGATTGATGGATCAATTTGCCAGCGCCAACGGAGTTGCCGGACACGCCCTGTATTTTGACACGCGCAGCCTGGATTGGGAGCCTGTGCCTCTGCCACCAGACACGGTGATCATCATTGCCGATTCAGGCCTGCGCAGGGAGCTGACCACCTCGGCCTACAACGAGCGCCGGGCAGCCTGCGAACAGGCAGTATTGGAATTGCGCCGCTTCCTTCCCCATCTGATCTCGCTGCGCGATATCAAACCCCCAGAATTTGCAGCGTACCGGGAATTCCTTGATCCCCTGGTCCAGCGCCGCGCAGAACATGTGGTGCGCGAAATTGCCCGCGTCGAATCGGCGCGCAGTGCACTGCTGCGCCAGGATCTGCGCGCCATGGGCGCCTTGATGTATGCCGGGCATGCCAGCCTGCGCGACCTTTACGAGGTCAGCCTGCCCGAATTAGACATCCTGGTAGAGCTGGCGCGCCAGCAGCCGGGTTGCATTGGCGCCCGCCTGACCGGTGCTGGCTTCGGGGGCTGCACCGTAAACCTGGTTGAGAATCAATTTACCGAAGCCTTCATTACGAGCCTGGAAAAAGGGTATCAGGAGAAAACCGGACAGCGCGCCCAGGTTTATGTCTGCCAGGCCAGTGCGGGGGCAGAAGCGACTGAGATTTGATCAGTCCAGGCTCAATCCTGAACTCCCCAAATATGCAATCGCCCATCCAGGTCGCCGCTCGCCAGCCACAATCCATCGGGGCTGAACGTGGCGCTGGTCGCTGCGCCGCCATGACCAGCCAGCACCATCAAAGGCTGGTTGGAGTTTAAATCCCACAGGCGCACTGTGCCATCCCCGCCCGCCGAGACCAACAAATCGCCCTGGGGATGAAATCCAACCTGCCAGATCAGGGCGTTAACGCGACCTGGCTGCCCTGTGTGCTCGCCAGCCATCCGGCCAGAGACATCCTCGCCAATTTCCCAGAGCAGCACCCGGTTAGCCGTGTCGCCGCCCGCCAACCAGCGCCCATCCGGGCTGTACGCCAGGCGATAGACTGGCTCCTGAGCCTGCAGGGTAAGGCCCATAATGCCGCTATCGGGCTTCCGCAAGCGGATCAGATTACCGTTGACGATCGCCAGCCAGGCGCCATCAGGGCTGAAAGCCAGGTCTGCCACGGCATACGAACCCCCAATAATCTGAGCAACCGCTTCTCCGTCCTGCACCTGCCACACGCGCGCCAGCCCATCATTACCCCCAGAAGCCAACCAGAACCCATCCGGGCTGAACACAACCTGATTGGCGCCCTTGCGGTGGGCTTCCAAGGTGAAGGCCGGTGATAATTGCGCTCCATTCTCCAGGTTGACATCCCAGACGGTCAGGCTGCCATCTCGGTGGGCAGCCGCCAGGTGCTCGCTGTCTGGGCTAAAAGCCAGGCCTGCTGCAGCAGCAACCAGATCTACCTGCGCCGCGTCTGACCAGGTGAGCGGCTCGACGAGGATAATGTTATTGCCAGCCGCGACTGCCAGGAGGCTTCCGTCTGGCGCCCATTCAAGGCTCAGGATTTGCGACCAGGGACCAAAATCCAGGTGCGCCACTTCAAACAGCCTCCCGGCATTCTGGATGTTGATAGGCACGTAGACCGGTCGAGGCGTGACGCTCGGGATGGGCTGCAGGGTGGGGGTAGGGGTTACAACCTGGGTGGGCAAGCTGGTAGGTGTAACCGAAGGCAGGATCTCAGAAGGTACGACGGGAGCTGCAGGATCAGGTGAGGCAGTCGGAGTGAGAGAGGGCAGAGCAGCCTGGCAGCCCGAAAACAGCAAGGCCACCAGCAGCACCGTAAGCAGCCCGCTTCTATGCATCAATTCCAAAGGTCTCCAGTCGGAAGGTAATTCAGGGGCGGATACCCCACAGGCGCAGAGTGCCATCATAATCTGCGGAGGCAAGCAATTGTGTATTGGGGGAAAATGCCAGGCTCTCGATACCGCGCGTATGCCCTTCCAGGGTGCGCAGCAAATCGCCGCTCTGTACATCCCAAAGGCGGACGGCAAAATCCTGGTAGCTGCTGCCCGAAGCCAGCACACCGCCCAGCGGGCTGAAGGACAGCGCCTCGATCACTCCATCAGTGCTGATATCGCGAATTAGCTCGCCGCTTTCAACATCCCAAAAGCGGATCATGCCATCATAATGCCCGGTCGCCAGAATTTTTCCATCGGGTGAAAAAGCCAGACAATTCACCGCGCCCGTGAATGAAGTGTACAGGGTATGCATGCGTTTGCTGGTGAGCATATCCCACACCTGAATCGCATAACGGTCTGGCGTGACGGCAAACAGGCCGCTGGAGGGCGAGAAGGCCATATCCAGGGCCACCCGTAATTGATAATCGCGCCGGAACTCCCAGGTAACCGCGTCCCAGACCAGCAGGCGGTTCATGGCAAATTCCTGGCTGGTGAACGCTACTGCCAGCAAAGCGCCGTCGGATGTATATCCCAGGCTGCTGATAGGCTGGTCTCTAACGTACAGCGGACCTATTGCCTGCCAGTCTTCCAGGCGCCAGATCTGTACCTGGCTGCTGCTATCCTGCCCGACGCCTGGCGTGGGGGTTTGGGTGAGCGGAAAGTTACTCGCTGCAGCCAGGTAACGCCCATCGGCGCGGATAGAAATCCCCACCAGGGTCTCATCTGCAACCAGGGTGCGCACCAATTGGCGTGTGCGCCAATCCATGAAATTGATCTCCCCCGCGCCTGCCACGACCACCTGGCTGCCGTCTGGCAGCCAGGTCAGGTCTACAACCGGATTGGTCTCCCATTCCACCAATGCCGAGACCTGTCCGGCATTATCTACTGTCACAGGCGCAAATACATCCGGCAGCGGCGCCTGCCCTTGAACCAAAAATAGAGGCGTAGGTGTCAGGGTAGCTGTGGGTGAAGGTGTTGGGGTGAAGCTGGCTGTCGGCGTCGGCGTGTCTGTAGCGGTCGGCGCCGGACTGGGCGTTTCCGTCTGGGTCGGTGGACTGGATGGGGTAGGCGATGGCAGCTTCGGCGCAGGAGCACGGCAGCCACTCAGGGTAAAGACCAGCAGCACAGCCATCAGGCGAATTAGGAATTGGCTCTTCATCGTATTTGTCTTGTTCAGAATAGCCTAATTGTAGCACTACATCCCGCTCTGAAGTATGCCCGGCGGGTTATAATCACTGCCAGAAACTCAACCTATTTTCAGGAGGGTGTAATGCACGATCCACGCATCGAAAAACTGGCTAAAATCCTGGTCGACTATTCCATCGCAGTTAAACCTGGCGATTGGGTGCTGGTGCGCGCCAACAGCCTGGCGCAGCCACTGGTCGAAGATGTCGTGCGCGGAGTTTACCAGGCAGGAGGCCATCCGACAATCCTGATGGAAAGCGATGATCTGGATGAAATTCACCTGCGCTACGCCAGTGATGCACAGCTTCAATGGGTATCGCCTATCGAGGCGCTGGCCTACCAGAAAATGGATGCTCTCATCAACCTGCGCGCATCCAGCAATACGCGCACTTTGAATGCCATTGATCCGCAAAAGACACGCTTGAGGCAGGTCGCCAGGCGAGAACTGCAGCACTTATTTATGACCCGAGCGGCAGAAGGCAGCCTGCGTTGGGTGCTGACCCAATTCCCCTGCCCGGCATATGCTCAGGATGCGGATATGAGCCTCAGCGACTATGCCGACTTTGTCTATGCTGCCACATTTGCCGACCAGCCTGATCCGGTTGCCAGCTGGCAGGCGCTGCACGACGAGCAGCAGCACCTGGTAGACTGGCTAAAAGGCAGAGAACAGGTGGTCGTGCGCGGCCCGAACTGCGATCTGACGCTTTCTATCGCCGAACGGACCTTTATCAACAGTGACGGGCACCACAATATGCCCAGCGGAGAGATCTTCACCGGTCCGGTGGAAGATTCAGCCAACGGTTGGATTCGCTTTACTTACCCGGCTATCTCCGGAGGGCGCGAGGTAGAAGGCGTCGAGTTGGAGTTCAAGGAAGGCAAGGTCGTCAACGCCAAAGCCAGTAAGAACGAAGCATATTTGTTGGCTTTACTGGACAGCGATCAGGGGTCGCGGTATCTGGGTGAGTTCGCTGTAGGGACGAATTTTGGCATTCAACGTTTCACCCGCAGCATCCTGTATGACGAAAAAATTGGCGGCAGTATCCACATGGCTGTCGGCGCTGGCTATCCAGAGACCGGCAGCAAAAACCAATCCTCTCTGCACTGGGATTTCATTTGCGATATGCGCGATGGGAGCGAGATCCTCGTCGACGGAGAGTTGTTCTACCGCAACGGTAAATTCATGATCTAAAATGGCGGGAGCCTGGGGGTTACTGCGCCAGCTTGGCTACAGTCACCCCTTCGCCGCCCTCTTTTTCTCCGCCGCCTTCAAAAGAGCGCACGTGTGGGTGGGCTTGAAGCACCTGGCGCACCACTTCGCGCAATCTTCCGGTGCCCTTGCCGTGAATAATGCGCACAAACGGCAAACCAGTCAGATAAGCTGAGTCCAGATAGCGCTCCAGAGCATCCAGTGCTTCATCGGCGCGCTGGCCGCGCAGATCGATCTCCATGCCAGGTGATGCAGGCTGGTAGGCGCCTGTCTGGGCCGGGGTGGAATCGCTGCTTGAAACTTTAGGAGCCGGGGCAGGCAGGGATGGCGCCGGCTCTGCCGGTGCGGGTGCGCTGGCCAGTTCCAGCTCCGCCAGCCTGGTGCGGATGCGCAGCACCCCGATCTGGACTTCCACCTCGTCTTCACCCAGCGCGGTCAGCACACCCTGCGTATTCAATGAACGCACGCGCACCTTATCGCCCAGGCGCATCGCCCGGCGCTGTGGGAGCGCTACATCGGGCGTGTGGCGCTCGACTGGCTTCTGCACGAGGGTTTCCACTTTCTCCACCTGCTCTTCAATGACCTGCAGGGCTTCTACTGGCTGCCTGGCGCGTGCCAGGCTACGCCTGGCCTGGCGTAATTCATCCTGCACATCCCGCAGCTCAGCCTCGGCTTCAGCGCGGACCTGCTCGATCACTTTGCGGCGTTCATCATCAATCGCATCCAGACGGCGCACAAGTTCTGCGCGCAGGCTTTCAGCCTCCTGGCGCGCTTTATCAGCTGCAGCCCGCGCCTGGCGCGAGAGGTCACGCTGGCGATGAATTTCATCCAGCAAATCTTCGGCGCGCAAATCATCCGGGCTGATCTCGCCACGCGCCGCGTCAATAATTTCAGCGGGCATTCCCAGGCGCTGCGCAATGGACAGGGCGTTTGAACGCCCAGGCAAACCAACGGTAAGGTGATAAGTCGGGCGCAGCGTCTCCAGATCAAATTCCACGCTGGCATTGACCACTCCTGGCGTGGCATGCGCAAATACTTTCAATTCCGGGTGATGAGTGGTGACCAGGGTGGTGATGTTGCGCGCCAGCACATGGGTCAAGATGGCGCGTGCCAGCGCGGCCCCTTCCTGAGGGTCAGTTCCCGCGCCTAACTCGTCCAGGATTACCAGACTGCGCGGGTTAGCCTTCTCCAAGATGCGGACGATATTGGTCACGTGCCCGGAAAATGTCGATAAGGATTGCTCAATCGATTGCTCGTCTCCAATATCGGCAAAGATATCCTCAAAACAACTGATCTCCGAACCGGAATGCGCTGGGATATGCAGCCCGGTCTGGGCCATTAGAGCCAGCAAACCGACCGTTTTTAGGGTCACGGTTTTGCCGCCCGTATTCGGCCCGGTAACCACCAGAGCATAGGTTTGCGGGTCCAGCTCAACATCAATGGCGACCACGGTTTGAGGATCCAGTAAAGGATGGCGCGCCTGCTCCAGGCGAATGACGCTGCCCGGATGGCGGGTTTGCTCTCTCTCCGGTTTGCGCGTTGGAGCCGGGAACTCATGCAGAATCGGTTCAGTAGCGCGCAACTCCCCCGCATACTTGGCACGCGCCAGCACCATATCCAGCTCGGCAACACCATCCAACATCCAGCGCAGCTCTTCAGCTTGCAGCCCGATCTGCTGTGATAATTCAGCCAGGATACGGCGCTCTTCATCTCGCTCAGCCAGCTGCAGCTCACGGTTCTGGTTATTCAGCTCCACCACTGCCAGGGGTTCGACAAACAACGTCGCACCCGAAGAGGATTGGTCATGGATAATGGAGCGAATACGACCTTTGAATTCGGCGCGCAGGGGCACCACATAGCGCCCATCGCGCTGGGTCACCAGCGCATCCTGAAGCATGGGCGTTGTTTTTGGATCAGTAACCATGCGCTGTAACTTGGTCAACAAGCGGTCACGCGTGATGCGCAGTTCTCGACGGATGGTCGCCAATTTTGGAGAGGCATCGTCCAGGATATCCCCGCGCTCGGAGATCGCCTTGCTGATGGCGTCCACAATGCCACTGGGAGCAGGCAAACGGCTGACAATCTCAGTGAGATGGGGATACTGGCTGCCAAGCCGTTCAAAACGCTTGGCCAGGTTGCGGGCGGCGACCAGGGTCGATTTCACATCCAGCAGGTCAACCGGCGCCAACACACCACCATGCGCCGCCAGGTCCACTGCAGCGCGAATATCACGCGCTCCGCCAATACTCAGATCGGTATGCGTGACCAGCATTTGCACCGCTTCACTGGTTTCTGCCAGCCGGCGGCGCACTTCAAAAATGTCCGCCGTAGGGCGCAGTGCACGCGCTTTATCTCCCGAGACAGCAAAGGAGGTGTAACTCGCCAGCCGTTCCAGGATTTTGAAATATTCCAGGGTGTTGAGGGTTTTGGCATCCATCTTGTGTTGATTATCCTGATTTCGAAACAGGTCGAGTTTACCATACAATATCGTCAGGCCAATGGAAAATCTGGTATAATTGCATATTCGTTATAAATCCATTACGTTTAGCTATTGATTTTTCTGATCAGACGGTCTATACTATAAGCACACACTGAGGGCGTTCTTCTCTTCCGAGCAGGCAACCTCAACACCGACCAGGAGATAAAGTTATGAGCCATCAATTGAGCAACAAAGGACAGGGGTTGGTGGAGTACGCCATGATTATGCTGCTTGTAGCAATTATTGTTCTTGTGGTTGTGGCGTTGCTCGGACCGGCAGTTGGGAACATGTACAGCACGGTTGTTCCCAATATTTGATATAATTTCAACTATGGTAAAGATTTTTCACCCACCCAGATAGACCTATACACCTGCTAATTTTGCAGCTCGCGCACCACCTCTTTTCATTCTCCAGATAGTGGCTTGCGGCGCGCAACGCGCCATCACTTACCTGCCAACTTCAAGAGAAAGAGGTGTGTGTGTTTTCCCGGTTCATCACAAAATCGAATATTATTGGTCTGGCCCAGAGCGTCTTTTCCCTGTCGCTCATTTTGCTTTGCATTGAATTCTTCGACGAATTAAATTTCGCCCTCGAGGGAGCAGCTCTGCCGGCCATGCGCAGCGATTTTAAGCTGACCTATACCCAGATCGGCCTGCTGCTTGGCTTACCCCACCTTACCAGCACCCTGATTGAACCATTTATCATGCTGTTGGGCGATACCCGATTGCGAAAGGGCTTGATCATAGGTGGTGGGCTGGCCATCGCCCTGGCGTTGATCATGGTGGCAAACGGGCGCACCTTTCCCGTCCTTTTAATAGCCATGCTGATCGCTTTCCCTGCCAGCGGAGCATTTGTCACCCTGTCCCAGGCGACTTTGATGGATCTAAACCCGGGTCGCCAGGCGCAGCTCATGGCACGCTGGACAGCCGCTGGCTCGATCGGCAACCTGCTTGGCCCACTGGCGCTGGCGGCTGGGCTGAGTTTAGGATGGGGTTGGCGCTGGGCATTTTTATGCCTGGCCGGGATGGCGCTAGTGTTGGTGGTGAGCCTGTCCAGATACCAGTTCCCCCCTTCCGCAGTCGATCACTCTGCCTCAACTTTATCTGAGACGTTCAAAAATCTGGGTTCGGGGCTGTGGTCCGCCATTCGTAACCCGCAATTGCTGCGCTGGCTGGCCCTGCTCGAATTATCTGACCTGATGTTAGATCGCTTTATCAGTTATGTGCCTCTGTATTTTACAGATGTGCTGGAGATCAGTCCCGTGCAGGCCAGCCTGGCGCTGACCGGGATCATGCTCGCCGGACTGTGCGCCGATTTGATCGTTATCCCACTTTTGGAAAAAATCCCCGGACTGCGCCTGGTGCGTGCCAGCGCCGTATTCAACGGAGTGGTCTTCACGGCGGCTTTGTTAGCTCCCTGGCTGTGGGTTAAGCTGCTGTTACTGATCCTGGTTGGCATCACCACCCTGGGTTGGTATCCAGTGCTGCAGGGTGAAGCCTATGCCACAATCCCCGAGCGTACTGGCACCGTCATGGCGGTCAATTCCCTGACGGGTCTGATCAGTGGCGGAATTGCCTGGTTTATTGGTTGGCTGGCAGAGCAGATCGGCCTGAATAACACCATGTGGTTCCTGCTGCTCAGCCCGATCAGTCTGGTGCTGTTCATCCGCCCCCAGAAGGAAAAACCTGGCATGGATCTTCGTAAAGATCGCGAAGAACTGACCTCATAGAGCATAGACTGGATTAGAATATCAGAGAATCCAATCTTAATATCTACTTGATGGAGGAAACCTATGCCAGAGATCATCGAGTACATTCTCGAATTGGTGCGCCTGGCGGCGACCGACCTTCCGCCAGACGTAGAGATCAGCCTGCGCCAGGCAGTAGAGCAGGAAGAACCCGGCTCGGCTGCCCGCGGAGCACTTGAAACGATCCTGCAGAATGTAGCTCTCTCACGCGCCAACAGCACCCCTATCTGCCAGGATACTGGCACCCCCATCTTCTACGTGCAGCACCCAGAAGGCTGGTCCACGCGCAAGATGCGCCAGCAGATCGAAGCAGCAGTAGCTGAAGCTACCCAGCGCGCCTATCTACGACCTAATTCTGTCGATTCCCTGACTGGCAATAATACCGGCAACAACCTGGGGGGGCAGCATTTTCCCACGATCCACTTTGAAGAAGTGGAAGACGATACCCTGACCGTCGACCTGATACTAAAAGGCGGCGGCTGCGAAAATGTAGGCGCGCAATATTCGCTGCCCAACACAAGCCTGGGAGCCGGGCGTGATTTAGCCGGAGTGCGCAAAGTCGTGCTGGATGCGGTGCACAAAGCCCAGGGAAAAGGCTGCGCGCCGGGCATCTTAGGAGTGGCAATTGGCGGCGACCGGGGCTCCTCGTATCTGGCATCCAAGGAAGTCCTGGTCCGCCAGATGGATGAACCCAGCCCTGATCCAGAACTGGCGGCCCTGGAAGAGCGCCTGACTGCAGAGTCCAACCAGCTGGGAATTGGTCCAATGGGCTTTGGCGGGAAGACAACCGTCCTGAGCACCAAAATCACCAGCCTGAATCGCCTGCCTGCCAGCTATTTTGTCAGTGTATCTTATATGTGCTGGGCCTACCGCCGACGGCGGATGACGCTGCAGGGCGATCAGGTCAGTTACCAGTAAACCCAAGGAGATATCATGCGCACTCTGCAACTCCCAATCCAGGAAGAAGATATTCTCAGCCTGCACGTAGGCGATCCGGTCGCTTTGTGCGGTGTGATGATCACCGGGCGCGACGCTGTCCACAAATGGATGGTAGATACTTTCATCAAAAAAACTCGCTCCCCCCAGGGAGATGATTTAGAAGTTTATGCTGCGTTGAAACCATTATTGGATGGAGGGGTAATCTACCATTGTGGACCGGTTGTGAGCGGTCTGGACAGTGGGGCTTACCGCTTAGTCGCGGCCGGGCCGACAACCAGCATACGTGAAGAGCCCTACCAGGGGGATGTTATGCGCCATTTTCGCCTGCGCGGCGTCATCGGCAAGGGTGGGATGGGCGCAAAGACCCTGGCCGCCTGCAAGGAAGTGCCCGGGGTTTACCTGCACGCCATTGGGGGTGCGGCGTCTCTGATCGCACAAACGGTGGTCAAAGTGCTGGGGGTGTACAAGCTCGATTTTGGCGTCCCAGAAGCCATGTGGGTGATTGAGGTGAAGTACTTCCCGGCTGTAGTCACCATGGACGCGCACGGCGAGAGCCTGCACGCAGTTGTAGAAGCTCAATCCCGCGCAGCCCTGGATAACCTGCTGGCACAACCTTAATCAGGGTCCTCTTTCATCATTAAATCAAAAGCCCGGCTGTCTGCAATCTGACCGCCGGGCTTTGGGTTAACAGTAACCAGGTTTACCTGTTCTCGCTCTGGATGCGACCAGCCAGGCATGAGCACAGAGGGTCACGCTCGTAATCACTCTTACAGGTAGGCAAGCAAAAATAAACCACCTCACCTTGGAAAACCACACATGGCGTCTCCGCTGAAAATTGCACAATCCCACCACAGGCAGTAGGAACCGGCGTGCCGATTGCGGGCATTGAGCTCTGGCAAGGGTCGTCAGCGGCGCTCATTTGTCACCTTCGTCTAAATCTTTCAACAACTCCAGGTCCTGGAGCAAATTGCGCTGGCGAACGATCAAGCTGATCAGATAGATCAGCATAACACCAAAAATCACGGCATAGCCCGCAATCATATAGCCGGTGGTATTTGCAGGTCCTTCTTGGAGTAAAAATAATACTGTGGTTTGCATTGTCTGATCTCTCCTGATGAGCGAAGGCAAAACTTGCCCAGGCAAGTTTGCCTAGGCCATCGCCTGTAGTTTTAATTGTTCAACTTTTTCAGCCAGCTTGCTCAGGCGTACGCGATGCCAGAGCAGGCTGAGAAATATAAACGAAAAAGCAATCAGGCTGAACATAAAGGTCTGCGACATCCTGGAAGTCATTTCAAAGGCGCCTGTGGCGGTTGGATCGCCAGAGCCGATCACAACCGGATGGATCGTGCGCCACAGGCGCGCCGAGTAAAATGTCAGCGGCACGCTGACCACGCCGATAATGGCGTACACCGCACCGAACCGCGCCCGCCTATCTGGATCCTCGATGCCAGAACGCAGCATCAAGTAAGCCAGGTAGATCAGCTCCATAATCGTCGCCGTGGTCAGGCGAGGGTCCCAGGTCCACCACGCATTCCAGATCGGGCGGGCCCAGATTGAGCCAGTGACCACATTGATCAAGATAAAGGCAATCCCAATCTCCACCGCCGCCACGCCAAGCCGGTCCCACTTCTGAGCTGACGTGCGCAGATAGGCAATCCCGGCGCCAGCAGCCACAAAAAATGACAGCATGCCCACCCATCCCGTCGCGACATGGAAATAAAATACTCTTTGCACATTCCCCATCACCGCTTCAGTGGGCGCATAAAAGAAAACCATGGCGGTGGCGACCATAAACAGTGTGATAGAGATGGCATCCAAAATCGTAAGCAAACGCGGTTTAGCTTCCATAAGTCTATAACTCCATTGATGATTTTTCGTACAACAGGTCTCTTGAGCTGCGTGCTCAAGTCATTCTTCGACAACGTAATCAAAGATCATAAAGGCTATGGCGGTAAAGATGACATCATAGCCTATCAACAGATTTAGCCACGGCTGTATCTCCAGCATCTCCAGGCCCTGCAAAAAGCCCATGCTGGCTTTCACGGATGCTATAAACACCGGAATGGCCACCGGGAAAAGTAAGATTGGCAAAAGGATATCGCGTGTGCGCGTCTGCACTGCCATGCTGGAGAGCAGTGTCCCCACAGCCACATAACCTACCGAACCCAGCAGGATCACCAATAGCAAGCCCGGGTTGAACAAGTTCGTGTTATAGAGAACGCTGTACACAGGCAGGACAATCAGCTCAACGATCAGCATAAAGATCAGGTTGCCAATGGCTTTGCCAAAATAGATCGCTGCGCGATCGACGGGAGCCAGTAGCAAACCATCCAGGCAGCCGCGGTCTTTTTCCATCGCCATCGAACGGTTCAAACCCAACGTCCCGGCAAAAGCAAAGGTCACCCAAAGCACCCCGGATGTGACAGTAGTACGCGTGGAAGTATCGAGTTCCAGGGCAAAGTTGAAAATCAAAATTACCAGCAGAGCAAACACCAACATGGCTGAGAGCAGCTCGCGACTGCGCATCTCTGCAGCCAGATCCTTCCAGATCACTGCGTTCATGGCGCGCAAAAATGCCGTACCATGGCTGGGACGAGCAGCTTGCTTTGCTTTCGGCACAACCAGTGATCGATCTTCCATGCCTTTAGCTTGCCCTCTCCTGAATAGTCGTCCGGTAAAAACCCAACAGGTCATTCGGCTCGATCTCTGCACGGCTGACCGAAGCAGCGATTACACCACGCGAGAGCACATCAAAACGGGATGCCAGGTCACCCACGCGTGCCAGGTCGTGGGAGGTCATCACCACCGTGCGCCCACGCGCTGCCACTTCACGCAAGACTCCATCCAGCATGGCACAGGCGTCCTGGTCCAGGCCGGTATGAGGTTCATCAAACAACATAACTTCGGGATCGTGTAACACCGCTCTGCCAATCGCCAGGCGCTGCTGCATCCCCCGCGAATATGTACGCACCAGATCTCGCCGCCGGGCAGCCAGGCCCACCATCTCCAGCACATCCTGGATACGGTTATCCAGATCGGCGACGCTGTACATGCGGCCATAAAAACGCAGATTTTCTTCAGCCGTGAGATCTCCGTACAACAGCGGCAGGTGGGAGACCACTCCCAGACGTTGGCGCACGGCTGCGGCCTGATGGGGCAAGCCATACCCGGCGATGCGGACCTCACCCATTCCTGGTCGAGAAAGCGAAGACAGGATGCGCAGAAAGGTGGTTTTCCCCGCGCCATTGGGCCCTAATAGCGCCACAAACTCTCCCGCCGCAACCTGGAAATCCAGGCCGCGCAAAACAGTCTTCAGACCAAAGCGTTTGACTAATTTACGGACAACGATCACGAGTTTCTCACCAGCGCCGGTTTCAGCCGACTAATTCTTTCAATCGCGCCTTTAACTCAGCGCGCCGTTCCTGATAAGCCTCTTTTGGCAAACGACCTTCCTGGTAAAGATCGTCCAGGGCTAAAATGGCATCCATTAAATCATCTGGGGTGTCGGAGGCGCGCACCGGTTCAGAGGCCTCGGAAATATCATCCAGCTCTTCTTCTTCATTGGCACGGTTGCGCATGAACAGCCACACGCCGGCTGCCAAAAGCACGGCCCCGAACGCCCCTACCCCGATCAGCACGCTGGTTGAATCGCCCGTGGTGACTGCCAGGCCGCTCCCGGCAGGCTTACCAGTCACGGTTAAGCGCAATTCGCTCCCTGCATTCAGTCCCGACATATTGTACATATGATATTGAGTGCCCTCAACATCGCGCACACCGGCATCTTCGATTTGATCACCTTTGATACTGATCACGCCTTCTGGAACCAGAATAACAACCGCATTGGCTGGAGTTGAGAGCGTCTGGACCAGTTCATACTTATTATCGTAAGGCATTTCGTAAGCATAGAGCACCTGATAACTGCCCGAGCCAGGTCGAATAGCAGTGGTATCGCCAAAGCCGTTCTCTGTCTCGATAAAACGCTCACCAATAACACCCTCCTGGATTTCCAGGTTCATGGCTCCTTCCGGCAGGATAAAGTCTATCGTAGTCGGATCAGCGCTCCCGGGCACCAGGGTCATGTTGGTCGGATTTGAAATAATATACAACTGGATGATGCGCAGCGTCTCTTGATCAACGAATTCAAAGAATAGATGCAACCGGTCGGTGACCAGGATGGAAGAATCGGTTGTGTTTTCATAAATCGTGATCGGCAACGTTACTTCGCTCTGCTCAGCTTCCACCACAGAAATGTCCGAGCCATAAGTAGCTCCGTCAAAATCCAGGGTCGCCAGGAACACCCTCCCGGCAGGCATTTCCACATCCTCAAACTTAAAACTACCGTCCGGGGATAAAGCAACTGTCTCCGTAATGACAGCCTGCATGTTGTCAAAACCACGCAAGATCACGGTCGCATCTTCAGGAACTGCCCCGCCGGAAGCATTGGTCACTACGCCCTGCACGACACCTTTGCCAACCGGCAAATCTGCTTGCGGCGTCGCATCGGCGAGCGGGGTCTCATCAGCATTCGCCGGAACAGTTGGCACAGCCGCGGCCGGTTGCCCTGAAACTGTATAAGACAGCGTGCGCAGGTAATCTGTCAATCCCCACACTTCCGCCTCGCCCAACTGGGCAAAGGCTGGCATGGCTGGCGCAACTCCCGCAAGGATCGCCTGGGCCAGCTCGGCAGCCGATTTCTGAGCCATAAATTCCTGATCATTAAAAGCCGTCGGGGAGGCTTCCAGTCCAGCCGCGCTCGGGCCATCGCCCAGGCCGTTTTCTCCATGGCAGGCAGCGCAATTAGCCTGGTAGAGTTCTTCAGCCTGAGTCAGGGCGGCTTCGTCGGTACTCAGGCTAAAAGCATAGGTCACAACATTCCAACGTTCAGCATCCGACAGGCTGGTAAAAGGCGGCATAAAGCGGTCCATACGCCCTTGCGTGACCACCTCATACCATCCCGCTGGAGTTGCCTGGCGCGCAAGCACGGCTGATCCAAGGGCTGGAACTGGGTTAGCCAATTGGGAGGCCTGGGGGCCATCACCTTGCCCGGTCTCGCCATGACAGGGGGCGCATTTCTCGGCATAGATAGCCTGACCAGCAACAGGATCCGGTGCAACATCCGGGAACATAGCAACCGGTGCTGGAGCCGGGCGGGTCTGCAGCGGTTCGCTCGACATGGAGCCGGGTGGGGGAGTAACATCTTCCGCCAGTGAGAATGAACAGGCGGAGAGAAAAAATAGCACAAGAGTAATGGGTAAGAAGCGTAGATTTTTCATGAGGGGATCATTTGAAGATGACTGGATTAATACGCGAGCGTAGTCCCGCATTTTGGGCAAAAGCGGTCAGATTTTTGGACTGAACCCCCACACTGTGGGCAGAAACCAGCCGATTTTTCCTGGCGCTGACGGCGGCGCTGAGCTAAAACAGCTTCTAAATCATCATCAACAACTGCGACTGAACCAGATGCGCTGATAGGCTCGCCAGCCACCGCTGTACGCGCTGCATCTGCCCGGCGCCGGGAAATGGCTTCTTCAACGCGATCGACCACATCACCGGCCTCGCTGCCCGGCGCTTGCATCAGGTCCAGTTTGCGCAGCAGTTCGGCGCCTCGTTGTACCAGAGAGGCGCGCTGAGATGGGTAATCCTCGTCTGGGATTTTACCTAAAACATGGTCAAATTCCAACTCTTGCAGCGCAGTTAAAATCCGGTCACGTTCCGCCAATAAACCAGACAAATCATGGTCTTCAGCCATTGTCAGGCTGTCCTGTTTGGCTAAACGCGGACTGAAGAATGGGCGTGCGACAAACAGAGCAACAGGTACAAAAAGGGCCAGGATGAGTAGAAGCGAGCCAATATCCATGCAGTTTTTCTTTCAGTGTTTAAAGATTTTTCGCCGTATGGCAATCTATTGCGCCAACAGCGGTTCAATAATGCCTTTTATTTGTGCCAGAGACCTGAATGGTCCGATTTGCACATAAGCCAGCTTACCCTGGCGGTCAATGAAATAAGTCTCCGGCACACCACTGGTGCGATAGGCTTGCGAAATCCGCGTGCGCAGATCTGGGCCATTTGGATAGGTGATATTGAATTTCTGCAGGTAACCCAGCGCTTCTGGCTCCGTATCCACGTAATCCACACCCAGGAAGACAACTTGCTGACCCGGTGCATAATCCTGCCAGGCTGCTTCCAGATCGGCGGCTTCCTGCTCACAAGGTTTGCACCACGACGCCCAGAAGTTTACAACAATCACTTTACCTTGCAAGTCTTGTGTATCAATCTCCTGGCCGTCAAAAGTAGACAATACAAAATCAGGGGCGTCCTGCCCCACCAGCACCGGACCGCGCTGGGTGTTTACCAAACCCATCGCCAACATCGCCAGGAGAACAGCCAAACCGAGCCACGCCAGGATGCGGCCCCAGCGAAAACGCGGGGGGGTTGCTTGGGTTAAATTGGTGGTTTCAGCAGGATCACTGGTCATGACTCACCCTTCTTGAATGTATTTGCCTGACGCTTGCGCAACTCTTCTTCGAATCGCGCAGCATATTCATCCGCAGCGCCAGCAGCAGGCGCCTGTACTTCAGGCTCCAATTGGTCTGCCGGCTTTTTCCAGGCGCTAAAAGCCCGGTAGAGAAAATATACCCCAGCCAATATTGCCAGCGGGGGAATTATGTAGACCAACCAGTTCAGACCACGTGCAGGGGGTGTCGCAAGAACACGGTCGCCATACTGATTAACGAAGTATGTCTTAATTTGCTCCTCGTCCCAACCCGCAGCTAATTTCTCGCGAATCAGGCCACGCCATTGCTCACAGGCCAGCGTGGGGCACACATCCAGGGGGATGTTTTCACACACCGGGCAATACAGTTGTTTTGCAACTGCATTAACTTCATCATCCGTCGGCAGGCGTGGCACGCTGTCTTGCTGCCAGGGCGTGTTTTCAGCCGCCATGACCAGGTTGGTGCTCAAAAACAAGAGCGTCATAACTTGAAAGAAAACCAGGATCGAACGCATTTTCATTGAATTTCCTGCTCGACGATCACGATATGCATAACGCGCTTAGGCGGATCAAACTTCAGCCTGGGCATACCTGCGCGCGGGAGCGCGCACGGCTACCGGCTCCGGATCTTTATCCGGCCAGGCTGCTACCAGGGTACCCAGGATGAAGACAAAACCACCGATCCACAGCCAGTTGATCAGTGGATTATGAAATACTTTAAAGGTCACCCCGCTGCTCGAGATCGCTTCCCAGTCAACCAGCAACATATAAAAATCATCCTCCAGGGTGCTGCGCACACCAGGGATGGTCATCGATTGCTGGGATTCATAATAGAAATCTCTCCGGGGATAATACTCGCCAACGTATTTACCATCCTTGAAGACACTCACTACAGACCGGGCGACATTTCGTCCATCAGGTGTATCGAATACATCCAGCTCGTCAAACTGCATGGTGTAAGCGCCCAGTTGAAGCTCACCACCTCTGGGGATAGTGCCCTGGGTTTCAGTCTGGAAGAGCTCAATGCCGATAATTCCTACCGCCATTAATATGACCCCGATATGGATGATGTATCCACCGTAACGGCGCCGGTTACGACCAGCCAGATTCCACAAAGCCACCGGTAAGCTTTCACCCGACTTACGGTGGCGCGCTACCGCCCCACGCCAGAATTCATAAAGCGTTACCGAGAGCACCAGAGCACACAGGAAGAAGGTAAGCAGAGCTGGTAAATTGCGTACGCCAGTGGCAACGATGACAATGGAAACCGCCACTGCAAAAACCAACGGCTTCCAGATCGCCTTACCCAGTGTCCTGGCTGTGGAATGACGCCAGGCCGCCAGAGGCGCAATCCCCATCAGCAGCAAGAGGCCGGCAAACAATGGTCCGGTAGCACGTTCATAGAAAGGCGGTCCTACCGTCACTTTCTGCCCGGTTGCCAATTCCGAGATCAATGGGAAGATCACCCCCCAGAAGCAAATCACCAGGATGCCTAAGAAAAGCAAATTGTTCAACAAGAACAACGCTTCGCGCGAAATCAGCGAAGTCATGTGCGACTCAGATTTAAGGCTCTCCCAGCGATGCAACAACAGCGCCAGGGAAATGATAAATGTAAGGCCGATGAAACCAAAAAACAGGGGACCGATGGCGCTCTGAGCAAAGGCATGCACCGAAGAAAGCACACCTGAACGGGTCAAAAATGTTCCGAAGATCACCAACGAATAGGTCAACACGATCAGGATCATGTTCCAGTGCTTGAGCATACCGCGCTTTTCCTGGATCATGACGGAGTGCAGGAATGCTGTACCGGTCAGCCAGGGCATAAACGCTGCTATTTCAACTGGATCCCAGGCCCAATAGCCGCCCCAGCCGAGTACATCATACGCCCAGCGACTGCCCAGGATTAACCCGAGCGACAGGAATAACCACGCTACCAGCGACCAGCGCCGGGTGACCCTGATCCAGCGATCATCGGTGCGCCCGGTGATCAGCGCCGCAATAGCGAAGGCAAATGGAATCACGAAGGAGACAAAACCCAGATAGAGCATGGGGGGGTGGATAATCATTCCAGGGTGGCGCAGCAACGGGTTCAACCCACGCCCATCCTGTTGAAAAACCAGAGTGGCGTTCGCTGGCTGGAACATGCCCAGCTCGATCTGTCCAGTGGGCAGCTGCCAGATGCGCTGAAAAGGATTCTCGAAGAAAATGATCATGATCAGGAAGAACGCCAATGTGACCATGGATACCAGGACCACCCATGGCAAAAATTCACCATCGCGATGCCACTTACGCAGGGTTACGGCGGAAGCAAACGAAGCCAGCAACCAGGCCCAGAAGAGCAGTGAACCCGATTGGCCTCCCCACCAGGCTGTGATCTTCAAATACATGGGCATGCTGCTGCTGGTCACTGAAGCCACAAACTCCACTTCATAATGACCGTTTACCAATAAATAGATCAGGGCCAGCGAGGAAAGGGTAAGCAGCGGAAAGGTGAGCAGCATCGCTAAACGGGCGCTGTCAATCCAACGCTGTTCATTACGCCTGGCCCCGTACACCGCAGCGATTGAACCATATATCGTCAGCAAAAAGGTGATGACGAGAGCACCGTAACCAAAATTGGCAACCATAAGAACTCCCAGTAGACTATGATCGGCTTTTTAGACAGGAAACGCCTGGTTGCTCAATACGCAAGCACCAGACGCTCCAGCGGAGTATTGCAGGGGGTACAGCTCAGGCTAACTGCGCACAATTTACGAGCCTGCCTGCTCCGCCTGTTCTGGAACCGCATCCTCATACTTTGTAGGACACTTAAGCAGCAATTCATCGGCCTGGAAAACACCATCATCGCCCAGATGCCCGGTCATGATTGCCTGGGCTTCGTCGCGCAATAAATCCGGCTTGACACCTGTGTAAACCACATTAATGCGCGCCCGGGTTGGATCCGTCACCGCATCATGCAGAACCTTCGCCAGACCACCTTGCGCTTCTATTTCATTATTATCACCCGGGATATCTGCTACCTGAAATCTTAATTCCAGCTTTTCAACATCATACTGAATAGTATCCCCAATTACAGCGCCAGAAATTCGCAGTTCGCGATCCAGAGCTTCACTGCCTTTGGCGTTCAGCTCGTGGATGGTCAGAAAATACTGGGCGCTGGCCTGGGTGGATGAAACGATCAAGTAAACAACGGCCGCCACGATCAATAAACCACCGATAAAGAATTTAGCCCGATTGGCTGAATTGGCTTGCGGCTTTTCTGTCATTTCCATATTGGTCTTGCCTCCCGAAGTGCTCATTTTATTGGTCACAATAAGGTATTTCCCAGGGTCATTCTGTCACAGCGAGATTAATACAACCTGAGAATGCTAGAAATATCCAATGAGAGTAAAACACTATTCTATCGAGATCAACCCCGTGCGAATCGCAAAGCGGGTGAGCTCTGCGCACGAGTGCAGGTTGAGCTTGTGCATGATCCGTTCACGATGACGGGCAACCGTTTTATGCGATATACCAAGCTCATCTCCAATCACATTGTTCGTACAGCCCTCCGCTACCAGCTCTAAAACCTGGATCTCGCGCCGGCTTAAGCCTTGCAGGGCTATATCGGTTCCCGGCTCGGTCGCTGTATTCTGCTCCTCGGAATTAGCCTGGCTGACCAGACGCTGGTAATCTTCCAGAAGCCAGCGCGCCAGAGCCGGTTGGAGATACACATTTCCAGCCGCTACCGAATGAATCGCTGCTACCAACTCTTCGGCTGCAGCCTGTTTGGTCACATACCCGGCCGCGCCACACGCCAGCATTTCAAAAAAATACTGTTTATCCTCGTGAACCGTTAATGCAAGCACTTTAACTTGCGGATGAAGCGCCCGCAGCCTGCGCGTGGCCTCCATCCCATCCATTCCCGGCATGGTAATATCCATCACCATCACATCCGGATGCACCTGCCCGGCAACCTCTAACGCCTGCAGACCGCTGTTCGCCTCTCCAACGACCTCCAGACATTCCTGAGTCGCCAGGAAGGTTTTCAATCCGGTCCGCACCACATCATGATCATCCACCAATACTAAACGGATCGGATCCGCCATTACTGGCCTCCAGTTTACTGTCATCCGCCTCTACCGACGGTACTGTTAACTCTACCATGGTTCCCGACTCGGGTGAGCTGACGATGTTAAGCTTTCCATTAATGGAATCGGCGCGCTCGCGCATCCCTGCCAGTCCCCAACCATCTTCCGGTTTGTTCGCCAGAAGATCAAAACCAGTTCCTCGATCAACCACCTGCAAGATCACCTGCTGCTCTTCATAGATCAGGTTTACCAGGGCCTCTTGCACCTGCGCATGCCGGGCAACATTAGTTAAGGCTTCTTGGGCAACCCGAAAAAAAACTGTTTCAACCAACCTGTCCAGGCGTTGCTGCGACCCAAACACATTCACAGACACCGCCAGATTCAAACGCTGTTTCGTTTCATCAGCCAGATATCTTAGCGCGGCCACCAATCCCAGATCATCCAGCTGGGCCGGTCGCAAATCATGCACCAGGCGGTAGATTCCATGTGACATCTGGCGGCTCAGCTCCTGCAGTCGTTCAAGCAATTTTTGATTGTCCTTGCCATGCAGAGGTTGGCTGCGCAAGGTGGCCAGATTCAATGAAATAGCGGTTAGAAGCTGGGCGGTTTCGTCATGCAGTTCCCGAGCAATCCGGGCGCGCTCTTCCTCCTGGGCCGCCACGGTGTAGTGCAGCAAGTTCTTGTTGATGATCGCCCGGGCGCGCACCTCGGCCTGCATTTGCTCCAGAGCTTCCAGGCGCGCTTTTTGGGCAGCCAAAAATTCTTTCCGGCGCTCAGCTTCCATAGCCTGAATTGCATGGATCAAACCGAGCGTAAGCACTACCGCCAGCGCTGCCCGAAGACCCTGGACTGGAAAACCGAACAAATCAATGAAAACCGATGTATTCCAGATGCTGGCCGGCCATAAATCACTGGGTGGCACAACGGACTGCGTAAACGCATAGCCTGCGAAACTATAGGCTGCTATTCTCCAGCCTGCAGCCAGGCTGCCAAGCTTCTGCGAATCAGCTTTGCGCGCCTGCCGGCGCATGGCGATGGCCGCTGTCAGCGCGCCAGGGATCGCCAGCGCGTAGCGTATCAAACCATCTACTCTTGGCATCCAATCTGCCACTACCGGCTGCCAGACCTGGCTCACCCAGATGGCAAGGATCAAGAGCAGCACAGCCAGGCCAGCCAACAGGGCATGCCAGAACCTCTCCAGCTGCGGTAGAAAAATTCGCAGCACAAATATTTGCAAGCAAAAGAAGGAGAGCGACAATAGGCCGAGACGCAGCCACGCCACCTGGTCAGGATGGGTGATCTCAACCCAGGCTCTCTGGAGCAGCACCATATCCACCCATTCATGGGTGCCGTGAATAAAACCAAAGACAGCCAGAGGTAACAACAGGCGGGCTTCTTCAAGATAGGGAACTCGTCTGGCTTCGATAAACAAGGCAAGTCCCATGCTAAAGAAAGCCAGCCCATAAATAAAAAAGATCAGGAAGATTGAAAAATCTGAAAAGTTGGATGGCATGGGATCGGCCCTAAATATTGTGGATAATTCTAACCTTTATTACGAATTCCGTTAGCGAACATGAAGGATTTGTAAGTTTGTCAGGGAGCAACCAGCCGGAATTCTGTCAGTCTTTGATAGAATCGCCTGTAAGATGAAACGACTGCCTGAACGGCTCAGAAAAGTCTGGTTCCTCCTGACAGGCTTGTTAGCACTTGGTATGGTTGGTGCATTTATTTGGCTGACCTACGATCTACCCCGCCTGGATGAGCTGCCTGAGCGCCTGAACACCCCCAGCCTGCGATTCACCGATCGCAATGGGCTGCTGCTTTATGAAATGCTGCCAGAAACCGGCGGCAGGCACGCGGTGCTACCCCTGGAGATAATCCCCCTGGCGCTGCGCCAGGCAACCATTGCCACCGAAGACCATGATTTTTACACCAACCCGGGCGTGGACTGGCGGGGGGTACTGCGCGCGGCCTGGATCAATCTGCGTGGTGGGGAAACCCTGGCCGGCGGCAGCACGCTCACTCAACAGGTTGCCCGCAATTTGCTTCTAAGCGAGAGCGAGCGTTACGAGCGCAGCCTGCGCCGTAAGCTGCGCGAGGTCATTCTCGCCGGAAAGCTTACCCTGCAATTGGAGAAAGATGAGATCCTGGCGCTATACCTGAACCAGACCTATTATGGCGGAATGGCTTACGGCGTCGAAGCCGCGGCGCAGACTTTTTTCGGCAAACCGGCCACAGAGCTGGATCTGGCGGAATGCGCCTTGCTGGCAGGTCTGCCCCAGGCTCCGGCAGTTTTTAACCCTTTCACCGATCCCCAGGCAGCAGCCGAACGCCAGAAAGTGGTCCTGCAGCGCATGCAAGCCGAAGGGTATATCGATGCCACTCAACGGGAACTGGCTGAGAACGAAAAACTGGTTTTTACGGCTACACCCTACCCCATTGAAGCACCGCACTTCGTGTGGATGGCACGGGATGAATTATCCAGCCTGATCTCAGATGAAGCGCTCTATCAGTCGGGCGGGTTGATGGTGCGCACCACCCTGGATTTGAGCTGGCAAAAGAGCGCCGAGGCTGCTATTGAGCGCCAGCTCGAGAACTTGCAGCGCAGTGAGGATGGGATGGGGCATAATGTCCATAACGCCGCCCTGGTGTCTATCGATCCCCACACCGGGGAGATCATGGCCCTGGTGGGCAGCCCTGACTTTTTCGATGTCGCCGCCTCCGGGGCGATCAATATGGCCCTGGCTCCGCGCCAGCCCGGCTCAGCCCTCAAGCCGCTGGTGTACGCGGCTGCCCTTGACCCTGCACAGCCCAACCCCTGGACTGCCGCCACGCCATTGCTGGATGTGCGCACCAGTTTTGTCACCCGCGATGGGCTGGCGTATATCCCGGAGAATTACGACCGCCAGGAACATGGGCCGGTGCTGCTGCGCGATGCGCTGGCATCCTCTTTGAACATTCCCGCTGTGATCGCCATGCAGAATGTTGGCCTGGAGCGTCTATTTGACTTGAGCCAGGACCTGGGTATCACTACGTTCAAAGACCCGGCCCAATATGATCTCTCCCTGGCGCTGGGCGGCGGTGAGATCCGCTTACTGGAGCTGACCGCTGCCTATGGGGCACTGGCCAGCGGCGGCATGCGGGTTTACCCCCAAACAATCCTGGAAGTGAGCGATTTTTCCGGGAACACGCTCTACTCAGCCGCTGCCATGCCGCAAAACTGGGTCCTGGATGAACGCCTGGCGTGGCTGCTCAGCAATATGCTCAGCGACGACGACGCCCGGCGGATTGGCTTCAGCACACACAGCGTGCTCAACCTTGACCGGCCCGCGGCGGTCAAGACCGGCACGACCTCCAATTTTCATGATAACTGGACGATTGGGTATACACCGGATTTGGTGGTGGGAGTGTGGGCCGGAAATACAGATTACCGCCCCATGCGCAACGTTGATGGCCTGAGCGGGGCAGCCCCCATCTGGCACCAGTTCATGCGGGCAGCCCTCAAGGATACTCCCCCCAGCAACTTTATCCAGCCTCCCGGTTTCGTGCACCTGGAAGTATGCAGCCTTTCGGGCGGCTTGCCCACCCCTGCCTGCCCCTACCGCCGCCTGGAATGGTTCATCGAGGGCACGCAGCCCCGGCATGAGGATACTTACTACCAGCAGGTCTGGCTGGACCACCGCACAGGATTACTCGCTGATGAAACCACTCCCGCCAACAATCGTCAATCGCAAACAGTGCTGGACCTGCCCCCGCAGGCGCAAGCCTGGGCGCGTCGCCAGGGTTTCGTGCTGCTCAGCGACCTGCAAGCTCAGGCCACTCAGGTCGAAAGCAGCCCCAACCAGGCTATCCTGCGTTTGGTCGCCCCTGCCGATCGCAGCGTTTTCCGCCTGGCTGCGAATCTGGATCCGGCCGCGCAGCGCATTCACATCGCCGCTGCCAGCCAGGCGAGTTTCTCCCAGGTGACTCTCTGGCTGGATGGGCAGGAAATTGCCAGCTTCAGCGGCGCCCCACCCTACGAGACCTGGGTGGAGCTAACCCCTGGCGAGCATCAGGCCTGGGCGGAAGGTGTACTGCCAGATGGCAGCTCAGTAACCAGCCAGCGGGTCAGCTTTACGGTCGAACCGTGAACAGGCTGCCCTCCCCGCGCCCATACACTTCCGGGAAGTAAAACTCCTGGGCGGTGGGCGGGATGGTGCGGAATTCACCGGCTGTGCTGGCGCGCACCAGGTAAGTGTACACATACGTCCCCGGTGGCAGCTCCGTGGCGCTGAGCGCCAGCTTTTCGTCACGCATCTCCACATGATTGAAATACCACCAGCCCCAGCCTGTACGGGCAATATCCTCACCACTGAACTGATAGGGAGAAATCGCCTGGGTGCTGGTGTTCAGCGATTGGTCCACCCCCTCCAGACCGGCCGGCCAGGGGTCCTCTACCAGCAGGTAATGCAGGGTGTTGGGAGCGACGATTGTCAGGCGCGCCAGGAGCAGGTCACCCTGTTGGGCTTCCTGGACCGGTGTATTGGGGTCGTCCAGCGAATAGTAGCTGCGCGAGACAACGATGCCCTGGTCGAGCGCCTGCACTTTCTCTACTGGTAGGGCTACATCCAGGTGGGCAGTGTAATACAGGTTGCCCGGGCCTTCATCGCGGGCTACCGCCAGGCGATTGGCCTCGCCCAACAGCAGCGCATTGATATCGACTTTGAATTCTGCCGTCTCACGCAGGTTGTCGGCTGTTGCCGTTCCATCGCCAAGCTGGTCATTATTCAACGCCACTGCGTAGCGATAGTCTGCCTGCAGCTCACCGGAGGCCGCCATCCAGCGCGTCAGCCCCAGGATCGTCCAGGCTGTTTCCTGGGTGCTGCTCCAATGCCCATTCGTGCGGTGCGCCATCAGCCAGCGCACAGCATTGGCGTTCAGCGGATTCTGGGCGTCGATCTCGCTCAATGCCGAGAGGACAATCGATGTGGTACGTGTATCGCTGTTCCAGTTGTAAAAATCTTTGCTCGCTTCTTCCCAATGCGTGCCAGTCGCTGAAGTGATCGCAGCCGAGTTGAAGTTTGAGAGCAGCGTCTCCAGGCGCGGGTCGGTAGGATCGATCCAGTACATTGTGTGGGTCAAGTATGCCCTGGCATACAACGCCAGTTCCAGGCGCTGGTCATACATTTGCACCGTAGCGCTCACATCCGGCTGACCGGCGCGCGCCAGCACGTACAGCAGGAAAGCCTGGCGGTTGATCAGGTAAGGCTGTTCCAGCCTGGTGATCTGGCGGATATTGCGCTGCAGGTAGCTCAGCCCCTTATCGATATTGGTCTGGTTCACCGCGTAGCCGGCGTCTTTAGCTTCTACCAGCCCAAACACCACATAGGCGCTGGTCAGCGGGTCGCTTTTCTGATTATTCCACCAGCCCCAGCCTCCGTCTGCGTTCTGCCAGTTATACAGGCTCTGCAGGGCGGCATTCACCTGCTGCTCCAGGTTGGCTTCAAGCTCCGGGTCGGATATGCCCGCTGCCCGCAGCGCCTGGGTGGTCACAACGTTTGGCAGGAAGCGCGATACAGTTTGCTCGACACATTGATAAGGGTAAGACTTCAGATAATTTAACCCATCCGTCATGCCTGCCGCCAGGGAGGGAGCAACCCGGACCGTCAACGAGCCCGTGTGCGGCTCGCCCGCCTGCCAGGTAGACGGCAAATAGATGGCTTCTACCTGCGTGCTGCCTACCTGTACCTGCCCGGATGTACCGACGGTCTCATGCGCTTCATAACGATAGACTGGCAAACCCTGGTTTTCCAGGGGTCCAAAGCTGGGACGCGTTGTATCCGAGTACCCTCCGCCTGCGGCGCGGAAGATCAAATCGACCCGGGTAATCGGGCTGCCGTCCGCGGCGTAGGGTTCCACCAATGCTTCCCAGGAGACATACACCTGCCGGCCGGCGCCAATCTCCACCGACTGGGCCGTATCGGCAAGCAGGGTCAAACCCTGGGCTTGCAGGTTGACCTCAACTTGCAAATCTTCGCTTGTATTATTATGTACTGCTGCCCCCAGCAGAACCTGATCGCCAACCACAAAGAAGCGCGGGGTCTGCGGACGGACCAACAAAGGCAGGCTGCTGACCACATCCACGGTTGTCTGACCAACCCGCGTATCTTTCGTTACCGCCCGGGCATCCATGCGCCAGGTAGTCAGGTTGTCCGGCAAAGTGACCGTAACCTGCGCCTCCCCATTTTCGCCGGTCACCAGGTAAGCTTCCCAATAGGCTGTATCCGGGAATTCCTCGCGCACGTCAATGACTCCCAGCAAGCCGCCGCCCCCTTTACCGCCGCTGAAACCTTCCTGGGCAGCCGCCAGGTCTTCGGTTATGGATGCATTCCAGTCGTCGATGCTGCTGTTCAGGGGCACCGCAGTCCACACACCCAGCGTGCGCTGCGAATAGAAATAGTCCAGTATTGGGCGACTGTTCGCAGGTACCAGGGAGAGGGTCGCCAGATCGCTTAACCCCAGGGAGACTTCGGCTGCCACCGGAGTCCCATCCAGGGTGCTGGTCCGCACGGTATAGGTTACTTTGGCGCGCGGCTCGACATTGGTCTGATCCGGGATAACTTCCACGCGCAATTCCTGAGCGCTGGGTTCGACTTTCAACTCAACAATGCCCATTTTATAATTCGGACGCGGATTGTTTTCGTCCACACCTTTTATCACCAGGACAGACACAAACACATTCGGCGCCATGTCAGGCGTTACCCGCAGCGGGTAAAGTGTGCTGTTGCTTTCCAGGGAGATCACTTCCTGAGAGCGGATGCGCCCGCGTTCCACAGTCACCAGGGCATAGGCAGGCCCCTGGAAGGGTGAGGCGATCAGTATTTCGGCTGTGTCGCCCGGGTTGTAAAGCTGCCGGTCTGCGACCAGCTCGAATGAGCGATCATTTGTCTGGCGCCATGGGATGAACTCATCCCCTGCCACCCACATATAGGCCGCGGATCGGGCAGGATTACCCTGGGCGTCGATCGCCGTCACACGCGCCTTATAAACGCCGCCATTAGGCGGGATGAAGCTGAACTCCGCCTTCCCATCCGCGGAAGTGATTACCTCTTCAGGCCCTGCCAGTGGAATCTCTTCGACGCTGCTGGTCCAGCGGATGCGTCCCTGGGCATCCTGTTCCTGAACGCTGTACCAGCGCCGTTCAACCACTTCAACCTGCACAGCCTGCCCGGCAAGGAGGTTTGCATCCCAATCTACAGCTACCATCTCAAAGGATGCATCCTTGCCTGCCGTGCCCACATACGCGCCCGGGCGCACGCCGGGATAGACACTGCTGCGGTGAGCTATTAACGTCGTGCGTCCGCTGACCACATTCGCTGATAGATCGGTTACTGAAGCCTCAAAAGTAAACTGGCGGCTGCCGCTTTCCGCATCCAGATTGGCCGGCACTGAGAGTTCGAAACTCCCTGCCTCGTCCGTCACCCCGCTGCCATTCGCGACCACATCACTGAAACCAGCGCCAAACTCAGGCTCAAAATAACGGTCTTCGTCGTAATCCTGGAAACTATAATTGGAAAGCTCTCCCCCTGGGCTGAAGGTATAAGGCGCCGACGCCAGTGTCCAATCGATCTGAGCGCCAGCCACCCCGCCGCCGGAGTAGTAATCCGCCTGGGTGATGAACTGCATGTTTTCCCCGGCCAGCACCGCCGGGCTCTGGGCGCGGACATCCACCTGGAACTCCGGGCGGCGGTATTCCGCCACGCTGAAGCCCACACTGCCAATATCACCCGTATCTGAGGCTTGTCCGGGGAAACGCACCCGCAAGCTATAGGCGCCCAGGGCAGCATTGCCGTCAATCTCCCAGCGCCCATCGAAGCTGCCGAACTCGGACAGCGGCAGTGAAGCCCTGTAGACTTCATCCTCGAAGCTTTCGATAATAATTTCTACCTGACTGGCGTCTGGCAGAGAGTAATCCAGATCGTCGTCCATGCGCAGGATGCCTTTGAAATACACCGGCTGGCCTGGGCGATAGATCGGGCGTTCGGTATATACATAGGCGGTGGGTCGATTGGCCGGGGCATAATAACTCCCCCAGATGCCGTAATCATACAGAGAGATGCCGCTGCTCCAAGCACTGGATGCAAATGCAAGGTGTTCACCGGCCTGCTCAGGGTCTGTCATCACATAGCGGGCTTCATAGGCCTCATATGGCGCCGGTAAATCGCTAATTTTTACGCTGCCATCCGCGCCGGTCGTCCCCCTGCCAATCGGATTAAACGTGCGGTCGTAAACCACCAGGGGGATATCGGAGAGCGGTGTACCTGTCTCAAGATCAGTTACCCACAGTAATGCCTCATCCACAGCAGACTTAAATACCACGTTATCTGTACCCACGATTAATAAGCGTGTGTCCACATACGGACCCGTGTGATACACACCAGGCGCATTCAAGGCCAGGAAGTAAAATCCTGGCGGCAGTGCTCCGCCATCTTCATCTTCAAACTCAAAGGACTGCAATTGTCGCTGGTTGAGCCCGGCTGTACTCGTCTGCTCCGCTTCCCAGACCAGATTGGTGATGGTAGGCTGATATTCCCAGCGTGAGCGGATGCCGCTTTCCAGTTGGACAAATAATTCTGGAGTCAGCCGGAAGAGCTGCAAACCCACCGATTCCACATTGCGGTAAGTCACATAAAATTCCTGGGGGCCGTTGGCGCGGAATGTAGACGGCTCGTAGGGCATCTGTAAGGTGGCCTCAGGCGGCATGGCTGCCGTGGTGAAACGCAAATCCCGACCACTTTGCAGCTCGTTTCCATATATGTCCAGCATACCCGGCAGCAAACGAATCGTATATTGAGTCGAAGGCTGCAGGAAATTAGCGCCCAGCGTCCAATCCCACTCGTTAAACCACCATTGAATTTCTTCAGTCGTGCGCGGCGTAACCGTGATATGCGTTTTCAACGACTCGATATTCATCGGAGAGGCAAACTTGATCGAAAAATAGCTGGAGTAATTCGTCTGGCGGCTATTATCAGCCGGCTGGGTAGAAACAACCGCCGGCTCGGGGACTGTCGAGAAGCGATATGCCAGGCCTGCCGTGAGCGCCCCGCCATCCTCAGCCCTGGCGTCATCATGCAGGATCAAATTGTACGTTGTATCTAATGCCAGCCGCAGCGTGGGGGTGATGACCAGGGTCTGTCCATCCTCGCTCCAGACAGTCTGCAAGGCTGCTGGTTCGCCGCTCATGCTGGTCAGGGACAAGGCTGCTTCGGTACTGGGTAAATCCATCGGCTGGCGGAAATACAACCGGAAGAACTCGTCCAGCAGTACGTTATTCTTGCCATAGGGCGGGTTGACCTCGCCACTGCCCAGCTCATACGAGCCCAGGCTGGGAGCTGCGGTGGTGAATGACCAGGAATAATCCTCTGCCAGGCTGGAAGAGCCAGTCGCGTCCTCCAGGCCGGCTTGAACGGTCACTGAATACACCTCGCCGCCTTTGAGTGGTCTGGTGGGGTAAAAGTTATAGACAGATGTGCTGACCCACTCCCAGGTGCCAGGGGTCTCGGGCGTGATCACCAGCGGTTGGGGTAGACCACTGCGGTCTTCGATGATTTGCAATGGAGCTACAGGACGATTGAAAATCACGGTGATCACTGCATCCCCGGCGACATCCTGGGCTGAATTCGCTGGAAATACCTGGTTAACCTGCAGCTCACCCACCGTGCTGAACTCGAAACTCAATGGCTCATGGATAGGCTCGCCTGCCGCGCTGAGAGCCGTCAGCCCCAGGCTGGCGCGGTATACTGCCCCACTCTCCCAGCCGCCAGAAGGGACAAAACGCAGGGTGCGCCCATCGCTCCAGGTCAGGTCGCCAGTTACCGGCTCGCCTTCGGGCCCCAGAACCTGCCAGGCACTGGCGGTCGCATCCGGGTCCATCGACTGGTCAAATTTAACCTCGACCACCCCATCCAGAGGCATTTCCCGGCCCCCAGCCGGTTGAACCTCCAGCACCACCGGCGGCAGAGGAGCACCTTCATCAAGAGCTTCAAAGGCAGGTGTAGCAGATGAGGATGGTCCAACCGGAGCACCGGTCGGCGTAGCCGAAGGTTTGCCAGTCCGGCAGGCGCCCAACAGGATCGTAAATAATATCAGTAAGGTCACAAAACGCATGACTTTTGACGGTCGGAAGTAGATCGGCTTCGGTTGATTTGATTTTGGGGAAGGATTTGAGCGGTTAATCATTTGCAGGTCTCCATTTTAGATCAGACCAGGCTAACCTGAGGCATGTTCTGGCGTATTCCGCTGGCGGCAATTAACAACCTGCCACATACAGATCAGACGCTGCCAGCGGCATATTGGTTCCGTTTAATTTGAGTATAGCATAAAGGCTTGTGGATAAGTCGAGCGCCTCTGAATAATTTTCAGGCTGATTAGCACACCTGGTTTCTCCTACATGTTTAGAAACTAGCTCAATAATTAGATTAAGTGAAATGTTTATCGGCTGCGCAGCCGATAAACACCCCACTCCACATTTCTGAGCTGAGTTCTGGCTGCTTGAATGATTGAGAAACGCTTTGATAAAATGGAAGAGCGGCTGGTTGAGTTAAACTCAGGGTAATGATGACAGGGAGTGCAAGATGGGTCAATACAATAGGATGTTTCTGCACGGATTAGAAGGCACCAGCCAGGGGGTCAAAGCCAATCTGCTGCGCGGGTTGTTCCCGGAAATTCTGATCCCCGATTTTAGCGGTGACCTGGAAACGCGCATGGCAGCCCTGGAAAAAATCCTGAGCACGCAGCGAGGTTGGATCCTGATCGGCTCCAGTTTTGGCGGGCTGATGGCGGCTCTTTTCGCCTGCCAGCACCCGGAACAGGTGCGCCGCCTGGTCTTACTGGCCCCAGCCCTGATCTGGCCTGATTTTGCCAGCCAGCCACCGCCTCCAGTTGATATACCAACCCTGATCTATCACGGCAAACAGGACCACCTGGTGCCTATCGACATTGTCGAGACTCTGGCAAAACAGGTCTTTACTCACCTGGAATTCCATGCTGTGGATGACGACCATGGCCTGTATAAAACCGTGCACAGCCTGGATTGGAAAGCCATCCTGGCTGAGTGAAACCCCTGACCCCTTAATATAATTACGCTCTGGGCATTCTTACTGAGCTGGTCTGGGTTGAGACGTGCGAACAGGCCACAACCCAGACCAGACACAAGGGGAGGCTTATTGGATGGCTGCCAAAATCTCCTGCAGCTTTTGACGAGCTTCTGCTGCCAGTGGTTTGGGTTGGTGATTTTCCAGGATATCCTTTACCTTCTGATTTAGCCGCTGTCCCAAGGTTGTCCCACCTTTGTTGAGCCAGTTCTGGCGGCGCTTGCGATCCAGCAGGCCTGGGAACCAGTAATCGCGAAAATGACTGAGCGTAAGCTCGGAGGTCAGGTAATTTCCTCCGGGACCAACACGGTGGATTTCATCCACCATCAGGGTTTCAGGGGTGACTTCAATACCCTTATTAAGATGATCGCTCATCGCCACCAGTTCGTCGGTCAGCAAAATCATTTCATAGGAGATTGTCAGGCCGCTTTCCATGTAACCGACATCATGAATTAAGTTCGAGCCGCACAACTTGGCCATCATGACCGAGAGCGTTGCTTCAACCGCCGCCTGCTCATCCATCACCTTGGCATCCGTGCAGCCGGCATAACCCCAGGTAGGCAGCCCATACCAGCGCCCTAATTCTGCCACAGCCGCTTTTGTGAGCTGGAATTCGGGCGAGCCGTAGCTTATCTGGGCCGAGCCCATATCCATATGGTGGATGCCTGCCCCAAAGATGAACGGCGCTCCCGGACGGGTAAGCTGGTGCACCACAATGCTGCTCAGGATCTCTGCCAGCGACATCACCAGACCACCCGCCATGCTGATCGGTGCCACAGCGCCCATTTGGGGTCCTGGAGAATGAACGACGGGCAGCTCGTATTGCGCCATGAGGATCAGTTTATCCACCGCGGTATCCGATTGTTGTAAGGGCGAGCTGGGTTCAGAGTACAGCAGGATATGCTGCTGCTCGCGCAGCGCTTCATAGCCGCCAGCTACAGCCGCAGCCATATCAATCGCCCGCTGGCAGCTGGCGCCATCGTTGGTCACGAAAACGATGGGCTTGGTTGTATACTCCAGCATGCGCGCCATCTGTACATCGTAGGTGAGCACCGGGTCAATATCCACCGGGATGCCCATGGACATCAGAAAATGGATGTTCGGCAGAGCATCCACCAGCCGGTAAGCATCGATGATATCGGCTTCCTTAAACTTGCGGTGTTCACCCGTATATGGGTCCAGCAAGTTCAGACAATCGGAGCCAGTGCCAAAATAAGTCTTGCTGCCTTCCAGGAAGACAGATGGCTCTCCATCCCGATCGCACATAATCACTCTCCCGGGAGCACTGGAGAGGGCTTCTTCCACCAGGCGAGCCGGGAATTTAACCAAATTACCATCCGAAATGAAAGCGCCTGCCCCTTTAAGCAGTTCCAGAGCGCCGGGGTGGAAAAAGCGTATACCAGTGTGGCGCAAGACTTCCAGAGCTGCCAGATGGATATCCTGCAGCGCGCTCTCGCTCAAGACGGAAAATTGGGGGGACTGAAATGCGATGCGGTTAATTTCGTTCATGATGTCGTTTCCTTTGTTTGATTGAAGTACGAGCTTAATTTTTGATTTACGTGCAGGTCGTATCAAATATCTTATTCGTAACGGTCCAGCAGGCTGGCTATATACTGCATATGCGCCATAGCCGATGACTGGGCTGCCTGGCTGTCGTGCTGTGCGATATTTTCTGCGATTTTACTTTGCAAGGGGATCGATTCATCCAGCACTCCAGGGAGGTGGATCAATTCTGTCGCCACTTCAGCGAACAACTGGCGTGTAAGATGGTAGAACTCCTCCAGCAGCTCGCTGTGCGCTGCGGCTGCTACAGCCTGGTGGAATTCAAGGTCTGCTTCGATAAATTCAACCTCGTTCTGTGCGCTATGCATGGCCTGTATGGAGATCTGTATGCGTTGAATATCCTGGGGGGTCGCGCGTTCCGCCGCCAGGCGCGTCAGGGCAACCTCGATCACCGAGCGCGCTTCATAAAGCTGGCGTGCGTGCAACTCGCCCAGACGGTTTTTAACCTCATGCGGCTGAAACACGCGATCGGTGAATTCCGGATTGACCCAGGTACCCTTTCCCGGGCGCGCCTGCAAAAGACCACCTGCAACCAGCACCTGAATGGCTTCATGGATCGTAGATAAGCCGACCCCAAAACGGGCAGCCAGGTCTTTTTGGGATGGCAGGTAATCACCAGGCTGGATTTGGCCATCCAGGATCATCAGGCGCAGTTCGTGGGTCAGATTGGTCACCAGGGAATGGCGGGGGATTCGGTCATGCATTCTGTTTTCACCTAAATATCAGAAATTCTGATATTCTAATCATTGTTATTTTAGCGAATTTACCCGACCCAGTCAATACCCAAAATCAGTAATTCTTTCCACCAAATCAGGAATATTGATTCGTGCTATCATTTGTATTAACAATGGATCGACCTGACTGAGTATTGCGGAGAGCCGATGTGGTACAACAAATGGATAGGCAGGATCCTTAAATCCCCCATGCACCGCCTGGTTAGCCGAAATATGGTTTTACTCAGTTACAGCGGCCTGCGTAGTGGCAAAGCCTATGAAACTCCAGTGAATTATGTTCGCCGGGGCAATTGTTTGCTCGTCACCAGCCTGCGCCAGCGCACATGGTGGCGGAATTTTATGGATGGCGGCGCACCGCTACGCGTATGGTTGGAAGGCAAGGCGATCGATGCTCACGCCAGCGTCGTGCTTGATCCGGCTGACGTTGCGCTTAACCTGCGCTTATACCTGGCAGCTACTCCCAAACTGGCGAAATATTATCAGATACGCCTCGAACCCCAAGGCCAGCTAAATACCAGTGACATCGATAACGCAGCCAATAACCGATTAATAGTGCGTATTGAGCTGGCACCTGTATAGAATTCTAGATTTCCGAGACAATACCCGCGTTGAGAGTTGCCAGACTTCTATAAACCTGCCCGGTATGGAGGATGAGATCCTTTCAGAGTCCAGTTCTCCAGCAGGGCGATAACATTATCGGTATTTAAAGGCCTGGAAACGTAATAACCCTGCCCATATCCACACCCTAATTCCCGCAGCTGTTCTAACTGCGCCTCAGTTTCGACCCCCTCCGCCACAACCACCACGTCCAGTCGCTGGGCTAACATCACAATTGCTTGAATAATTTTTAATTGAGAATTGTCCAACGACATCTTGTTTACAAAAGACTGGTCAATTTTGAGTGCATTGACGGGGAACTGCGACAGATAGCTCAAGGAGGAGTAACCAATTCCAAAATCATCAATCTGCAGCTGGACACCCAATGCCTGAAGTTTCTCAAATACCTCGCTGGTGAACAAGCTGGTCTCCATGATCACATTCTCTGTAATCTCCAGCTTCAGACAGGTCGGGGTCAACCCGGTTTCTTCAATCACGTGCTGAATATAATCGCACAAATCCGGCTTTGAGATCTGCTTGCCGGACAAATTAACACTGATTGTCAGAGGGGGTTCGATTGGATACTGGTCATGCCATGCTTTCATTTGCCGGCAAGCCTGCCGCAACACCCAGCGATCAATCGGGATGATCAAGCCAGTCTCTTCGGCTGTATAAAGGAAATCCACCGGGTTGAGGATACCGCGTGTTGGATGTTGCCAGCGCACCAGAGCCTCAAACCCTATGATGCGGCGGTTGTCCAATGCCACAATGGGCTGGTAATGAACAACAAACTCCTCCCTTTCGATCGCCTGGCGTAATTCGGTCTCAACGAGCAGGCGTTCCGAGATGCGCACGCGCATATCTGGCTCAAAGATTTCAGAGCGCGCCCGGCCATGCGCTTTGGCGCTGTACATGGCAATATCTGCATCGCGCAAGATATCTTCTGGTCGAGCATAATTTAATCCGCTGGAAACAATGCCTATACTGGTACTGATGAACACCTGATGCTCCATCACGCGGATTGGGGTTTTAAGTTTCTCATGTATCCAATCAGCGACGCGCAGCGCTCCCTCCAGATCGCTGAGATCTTCCATGAGAATCACAAATTCATCCCCGCCCAGGCGCGCCACGGTATCCGTCGAGCGCAGCCCCTTTGCCAACATGTTACCGATCGCAACCAGAAGCTGATCCCCCAGCATATGCCCCAGGGTATCGTTAATGTCTTTGAAACGATCTAAATCTAAAAACAAAACTGCGTAGTTGGAATCCTTGCGGCGCTTGGCTCTTTCAACTGCCAGGCGTAATCTATCCAGGAACAAAGCCCGATTAGGCAATCCAGTCAGGGTGTCATGGAACGCGTCGTGCAAAAGGCGCTGTTCTGCATTTTTTCGATCGGTGATATCTGTAAGGGAACCAGCCATGCGATAGGCAACCCCATCTTGTTCTCGCACCGCCAGGGCGCGACTGAGCACCCAACGGTACTCCCCATCGCGATGTAAGATACGATGTTCATTCTCAAAATGGGGTGTCAGCCCCGCCATATGGGCCGAGATATCCAGTTTCAATCTTTCGACATCTTCCATATGCACACGGTTGTACCATTCGTCCGGCTGATTGCCCACCTCCTCATCCGCCAGACCCAGAATGGACTTCCAACGCGGAGAGAAATAGATATGGTTGGCGCGTAAATCCCAATCCCATAACCCGTCATTGGCGCCCTGCACGGCCAGCGCGTAACGCTCCTCGCTCTCACGCAAGGCCTGTTCTACCCGTTTGCGTTCCAGGATTTCCTGTTGGGCCTGTTCATACAAATATGCGTTTTCAATGGCTACAGCAGCGTAATCCGCAAGATTGGTCAGACGCGCCTCATCCTCATCTCCAAACGAACGCTGCTCAGTGGGGTTATCGACTGCGAGGACGCCGATCACTTTATCTTTGGAAGTAATGGGCACATACAGCAGGCTGTGCACCAGAAAGCCAGTGCTGACTTTTAACAAACTTTCTTCAGGAATCTGAGCAGTACGGATCGGATTACCGGTTTGCACAACGCTGCCGATTAGTGAGTCGTCGACTGGCAAGCGAATAGACTTACTGAAGTGTTCATCGATATTCTTAACCGCTCTCAGGTAAAGCTGACCGGTGGATTTATCTAACAATGCCAGGAAGCCTTCCTGAGCACGGGTCAGTTCTACGCCTGCCGCCACGATCCTGCGTAAGACTTCATCCGTATCCAATGATGAGGTAACACTTTTACCAATCTCGGAATAAGTCGTCAGCCAGGAAACTTGCTTGTGCAGCTCTGCGGTGAGCAGGTCTTTTTCACGTTTAAGGCGCGTAGTAGCCAGCCCCCGATTCAAAGCCTCGATCAGCGCATCTGTATCGATCGGCTTCCCTAAATAATCTTGCACACCCAGGCGGAATGCTTCTACAGCAACCTTCTCCGAGCCATGACCGGTGATCATAATCGTGGGAATCCGATAACCTGTTTGCACCAGGTTGCGCAATAAATCCAGCCCAGACATATCAGGGAGATCCAGATCTAGCACAATCAGCGCGATATTCTTCTGACGAATCTTTTCTAAGGCACTCGTTCCCGTACGCGCGACGACCGCCTGGTAACCAATCTTGGGCAGCACAATGCGCGCCAGAAAATCCGAAACCAGGTAATCGTCATCCACTACCAGGATGATGTCGTCGTTCATTCAATCTCCCTCTGCCTACCCTTACGATGGTCTTTCATGGCTCACTCACCCCCCGGGCAGGCAAAAAAAACAGTCTAAAGCTGACAAGGCGGCTTTCACAAAGCCTGTTGCCGTCAACTCACGAATTATTGCCTGAACATGCAATTTGTCTACATTTATTTTATCCGCATAGTTAATTCTACAGCCTTACAAAATCGCGCGGACTCAAAGCTTCAGCGTCTCTATAGACGTGACGATTGTCTATAAATTTCAGTAATTAAGCCTGTTTTGTCTTGACTAATCCTGGCAATGCTAATAATATTAAACTAGAATAAAATGATAAATATCATGCTTATTTTATATCTTTAGGACCCAGGAACTCGGCGGAGTAATCCAAAATGATTTATCACAAAATTAGGAGTCTTGCTTGAAAAAAAACAAACGCACGCTAACTTTGATATCTTTCGTTGCCAGCTTATTGCTAACTGCCTGTACGAGCACAGCCTCCTCTCAGGCAACACCACAACTGACGATTTATTCCGGGCGCAGCGAAAGCCTGGTTGGGCCACTCATAACGCAATTTGAAGCCGCCAGCGGGATAAATGTTGCCGTGCGCTGGGGCAGCACCGCCGAGTTGGCAGCCACCCTGCTTGAGGAAGGTGATCGCTCACCAGCCGACATATTTTTTGCCCAGGATCCAGGTGGGCTGGGCGCAGTTACCCATCTATTGGCAGACTTACCAGAGGAAACCCTCCAACAGGTTCCTGAGGGTTTTCGAGATTCACAAGGCCGCTGGATAGGTATCTCAGGACGCGCGCGTGTGGTCGTTTACAACACGGATCAATTGACTGCCGAAGATCTACCGGCCGACATTTGGGATTTTACAACACCAACCTGGAAAAGCCGCCTGGGTTGGGCACCTACTAATGCTTCCTTCCAGACTATGGTGAGTGCGATGCGCGCCAGCTGGGGCGAAGCCAGGACCCGCCAGTGGCTGGAAGGCATCCAGGCCAACCTGCCCGTCGTCTATGATAACAACACAGCCATCGTCGCTGCTGTAGCTGCCGGCGAGGTGCAAGCCGGCTTTGTTAATCACTACTATCTTTACCGCTTCCTGCAGGAAGAAGGCGACGACTTTCCCGCCCGCAATTATTTCCAGCCAGACGGCGGTCCAGGCTCTCTGGTAATGGTCTCGGGCGCCGGGATTCTGAAGACATCGCAAAACCGCGAGGCAGCAGTTAAATTCCTGGAGTTTCTGCTCTCCCCGGTCGCACAACAATATTTCACCACCCAGACTTATGAATATCCTGTCGTAGAGGGTGTTGTCGCACCACGCGAGCTCCCAGGGCTGGATACACTGCATCAGATCACGATTGATGTTGCTGATCTGGCAGACATGCAGGGCTCAGTTTCCCTGCTGCGGGAGACCGGCATCCTGCCCTAACATCCATTATGAGCCTTTGGTCTTACACATACGAAGCGATTATCAATCGCCGAAATCGTCCAGTCGCTAGCTGCCACAGTACTCTTCATCTTTCTTGGGGGCTTTGGCTGGTAGGCGGGCTGGCCGCCGCAGCCGTTCTGCTCCCGATCCTATATCTCCTGGTGCGTGTGGCTGGAGCCGATCAAGGCACATGGGCGTTGATCTTCCAGTCTGCCACGCTAAGCACTCTGGGGCGCACTCTCGGCCTGGCGTTGACAGTCAGCCTGGCCTCCGCCATCATCGCCTTGCCGCTTGCCTGGCTGACCACTCGCACTGACCTGCCGTTTAGCAAGCTGTGGTTTATCCTTGGAACCTTGCCACTGGTTATTCCCAGCTACGTCGGCGCATATTTGATGGTAGCGTCTCTCGGGCCACGCGGTATGCTCTCGCAGCTCTTAAACAGCTTACTGGGAATATCTCACCTGCCTGCCATTTACGGCTTTACTGGTGCAGCCTATGTGCTGACCCTGTTGAGTTACCCGTACACGCTGTTGAGCTTACGCGCTGCCCTGCAGGGGATGGACCCCGCCCTCGAAGAAGCGGCGCGCAGCCTGGGGCAGACTCGTTGGCGCACCTTCTGGCGGGTTACCCTGCCGCAATTACGCCCAGCTCTCGCAATGGGCAGCCTGTTGATCATCCTGTATGTGTTGCGGGATTTCGGGGCAGTTTCGATCATGCGCTACAACACCTTTACCCGGGTGATCTACCTTCAGTACAGCGCCACTTTTGATCGCACCTCGGCAGCTGCGCTTTCTCTGGTACTGGTGTCGCTGACGGTATCTCTCTTAGTCATCGAACAATGGCTGCGTGGGCGGGCGCGTTTTTACTCCTCTGCTGCCAGCGCACGGCGGACCCCACCCAGGATCACGCTTGGAACCTGGCGCTGGCCAGCCTTATTCTTTTGCGCCGGGGTGGTGACCCTGGGACTGTTAATCCCGGCAGCCGTACTGGTGCATTGGCTGGTGCGTGGGCTTCAGGCTGGAGAGCGTTTGCTGCCGGTTTGGGAATCAACTGGCAATTCTTTGAGTGCTTCTCTGTTGGCTGCTGCAGCCACCCTGGTAGTGGGTATTCCGGTCGCCTACCTGAGCGTTCGGTATCCAGGGCGGGCCAGCCGTGCCCTTGAATCCCTGACCCACACCGCCTATGCCCTGCCGGGGATCGTAATCGCACTGGCTCTGGTATTCTTCACAACCAACTTTGCCTTACCCTTCTACCAGACCTTGCCGGTGCTGGTGCTGGCTTACACCATTCTCTTTTTGTCCCAGGCTGCCAGCTCCCAGCGCACCGCTCTCCTGCAAGTGCCGCCTGGTATTGAAGAAGCAGCCCGCTCCCTGGGGCGCACCCCGCGCCAGGTTCTGACCTCGATCACCCTGCCACTGATCCGCCCCGGCTTGTTGACCGGATTTGGCCTGGTTTTCCTCACCGCCATGAAAGAACTGCCAGCCACGCTCATCCTGAGCCCGTTGGGATTCAAAACCCTGGCAGTGCAAGTCTGGTCAGCGGTTTCGGAGGCCTTTTTCGCACAGGCTGCCTTTCCAGCCTTGATTCTGATTGTTGCATCTTCTATCCCCATGGCTGTCCTGGTCATTCAGGAGCATCGATGAATTATCGTCAACCCGCAGTAGAATGCGTCCAACTTTCCAAAACTTTCGCCGAGGTGCAGGCCTTGCGTTCTTTCAACCTGCAGGTCGAGCAGGGGGAGATTCTGTCCCTGATCGGTCCCAGTGGTTGTGGTAAAACCACACTGCTGCGCCTGATTGCAGGCTTTGACTGCCCGCAAGCTGGCGAGATTCGCTTGCAAGGAAAAACTGTTGTTAGCGATGAAAGCTTTGTGCCCCCCGAAAAACGCGGCGTGGGTATGGTTTTTCAGGATTACGCCTTATTTCCGCATTTAAACATTGGCGCCAATATCGCCTTTGGATTAGACCGCCTGTCAAAAGGACAACGCACCGCTCGTAGCGCAGAAATGTTGGACATGGTCGGACTGGCAGGCTACGAAAAGCGCCTGCCGCATGAGCTTTCCGGCGGCGAACGCCAGCGCGTGGCTCTGGCGCGCGCCCTAGCCCCAGCGCCAATTGTACTGTTGATGGACGAACCCTTCAGCAACCTCGATGCTGACCGGCGCATGCAGATGCGCAGTGAAGTACGCCACATCTTGAAGCGCACCGGCACCACCTGTATTTTTGTCACCCACGATCAAGAAGAAGCTCTGTTCATGGGCGACCGGCTGGCTGTATTGAATCAGGGTCAACTGGAACAGGTGGGCACACCGGAGCAGGTCTTTCAGGAACCATCCAGCCAGTTTGTGGCCGAGTTCATGGGCCAGACCGACTTTGTTCAGGGGATCATTACACCTGCAGGCGTCGCAACGGAGATCGGCTTGCTAAACCAGCCAGTAAGTCTGTCCCCAGGCAGCCTGGTGGAAGTCGCCGTGCGGGCAGACGATGTGCTTTTTCAGGTTGATCCAGCCGGTAATGCCCATGTCGAGGAAAGACAGTATCGCGGAGCGACAAGTTTGTACACCTTGCGCCTGCCATCTGGGCGGATCGTGCATTCACTGCAGGCCCATACCCATCATATCAGCCCTGGCAGTCGCGTACAGGTGCTGGCTGAACCAGGTCATGCGCTGGCTTACTTCCCCACCCAGAATCAGCCTGCGCCGGAGGCTCGAACCGTACGGCTTTGAGCAGCATTCGGTTGTGAACCTCCAGCGCAGGAAAATTGGAGCATAACCCGATCAATCGCCGAGGGTGGCGACCATCACGGCTTTAATCGTATGCATGCGGTTCTCGGCCTGATCGAAAACGATCGATGCCGCCGACTCAAATACCTCCTCGGTCACTTCCAGCCCATCCAGACCGGTTTTCTGGTAGATCTCTTCGCCGACCTTCGTTTCGCGATTATGGAAAGACGGCAGACAGTGCATGAATTTCACCTGCGGGTTGCCAGTTAATTCCATTGCCCGGCGATTCACCTGATATGGCTTGAGCAGCTTGACGCGCTCATCCCACACCTCTTTCTGCTCGCCCATCGATACCCACACATCCGTATGCAAGAAGTCCGCGCCTTGCACACCTTCTTCCACATTCTCTGTCAAGGTCAGGCGTGCCCCGGTCTCTACAGCGATCTCCCGGCAAATCTGCACCAATTCATCCGTGGGCCACAGCGCTTTAGGGGCGCACATGCGCACATCCATGCCCAGCTTACAGCCGCCCACCATGAGCGAATTGCCCATATTGTTGCGCGCATCGCCCAGGTAGCAGTACGCAATATCTTCCAGGTTTTTAGGGCTGTGTTCCATCATGGTGAGGATATCGGCCAGGATCTGGGTGGGATGGAATTCATTGGTCAGGCCGTTCCATACCGGCACCCCGGAATACTGCGCCAGTGTTTCTACGGTCGTTTGCGCAAAGCCACGATATTCGATGCCATCGTACATACGCCCCAGGACTCGCGCCGTATCCTTCATGGATTCTTTATGCCCGATCTGTGAACCCTCCGGGCCCAGGTAAGTAACGTGCGCCCCCTGGTCATAGGCGGCGACTTCAAATGCACAGCGCGTGCGTGTGGACGACTTTTCAAAGATTAATGCGATATTTTTGCCTTTGAGGCGCGGCTGCTCATAACCGCCGTACTTGGCAGCTTTCAAATCGCGGGCTAGATTCAGCAAAAAGCGGATTTCCTGGGGGGTGAAATCAAGCAGCTTAACGAAACTCCGGTTACGCAGGTTGTAAGACATCAGTATGCTTCCTTTCAGTGAATAGTTTAGATCGCAAAATGATTTTAATTGGCGCCGGTTTCAACGCGTCAGTTCATACAAAGCATGGGCATAAATACGCATCGCCTGATACAAATCCTCCAGCAGGATATATTCATTTGGCTGGTGCTCAACTTTGGGCCGGTTGGGGAAGACTGCCCCATAAGCCACACAATTCGGCAGCGCTCGAGCATAGGTTGCCCCACCAGCAGTGTAAGGCTGCGTCTCGTGATCGCCCGTGACATTACGATAGACCTGCAGCAGGGTTTGCACCAGGAAATGGTCTTGAGGAATATACAGCGGGGCCAACCACTCACGCTCCTGGTAGCTGAAACCGCAGCGCCTAGCAGCCTGTTGCAGCCGGCTTACGATCCATTCTTTTTCTACAGAAACGGGGATGCGCAGATCCAGGCAGATTTTCGCACGCTCGCCCAGCTCCAACATGCCCACATTGCATTTCAGCCGCCCGGTAAGCTCATCCTGGCAATCACCGAACAAGCCGCGCCCAAATGGGTCGGCGCCTAATTCATCCACAATGAACTGTATAGCTGGCGTAGATTGCCCGATCCCCTGCAAGGCTTGCGCCAGGCGAGTGATGGCATTGACCCCTTCTTCAGTCACCTGGGCATGCGCTGCCTTACCGATCACACAAATCCCGTTCTCCACCTGCTCAAACCTGTAGCCAAGGCGTTCCAATTCAAGCGCCAGCTCATTTTTGAGCGGCCCATGGTAAACTACCGTGTCTGGCACAGCGTTAAAAGCATTTCCACCACTGATGCGCAGATCGGTTGGGTTTTCTGCTTCCAGGATAACTTGCAAAGCCCCTTTTTCAGCATAAATCAACGGGAAGCGTGAATCCGGGGTGAAGCCCAGGTGCGGGGTCTCTTCCACCTGGAGATAGCGCCGCACGCATCGCCAGAGGGACTCCTCATCGGTGCCGAAGATGAAGCGGATACGCCGCTTGAACGGCACGCCAGCTTCCAGGAGCGCTTTGGCAGCAAACAGTGCCGCCAGCGTGGGACCTTTGTCATCCTGGGTACCCCGCCCATATAAACGCCCGTCTGCCTCAACGGGATCAAAGGGCGGATGCAGCCATTGGTCCAGGCTGCCCTCAGGGACAACATCCACATGCCCGAGCACCCCCACCATCTCAGCGCCTGCGCCAATCTCCGCATATCCATAATAACCCTGCGGATCGTAGAAAACCCGAAAACCGAGCTCCTGGGCGATTTCCAGCGTTTTCTGCAGTGCATCGTCGATAGCTTTGCCAAATGGAAAGCTGTCCTGATCCTCAGCAATCACGCTCGGGATACTCACCAGGACTTTCAAAGCCTCTTTCAAAGGCTCTTTTTGACGTTCTATATGCAAGGAGAATTCGGCCATATTTTCCCTCATGATCATTCCAGAAAATTTCAGTTCTTCAGCGATCAAGCCTGGTTAATCTTATACGCAAGCCTGCCTTTGGGCAAGCCTTAGAATAGAATCCATTAATCATCTCCTGTCAACACAAAGTAGAAATGTCCCCTTATCTGCAAAGTAGAGATGTCCCCTTTGAAATAGGGGGACAGGCTGGCATGGTAGACTCCAGGCACTCGTGCGGAGGGTACGGCTCTGCTGGAGAGCAAC